>TBL_comb47_HYPODRAFT_10003526_pt1 | contig 18467 bp, 11 predicted proteins | sample TroBogypolimnion_40_FD_10682 | JGI IMG/M metagenome (IMG submission 10682)
AGGCACGTTAGTTATTGGCCGGAGCGCCGTTCATGAGATAGGAGCTTATGTTCTATTCTTGATTTTTGTAGTCTGTTTATCAAGTGCTTCAATTATCGAACAGTTAAGAAATCTAAACAAAACATTGAGCGGCAGTCGCTGGTCATGAAATAACCTCAAACAGTTACTTGCAAAAAGACACCAACAGCAAGCTGTATAACCGGAATAACAGTTAAAGAAGTAACGCGAACCACGATGTGCACAATGTGGTCGGAGGTGGAAACTATCGTCGAGATCGCTATAGGAGTTGCAATTTTCATCTTCGGATTCAAGGTCCTTGTGATACGGCTCGGGTATCACGGAACTGCTATTTCCATCTCAATTCGAGAGGCATTAAACAACCTCAAGCAAGTCGAGCGGTGCGCGACAGATGCCGATAAGGTTACAAAAAGCGCGTCAACTGAACTTGAAAAGCAAGTCCAGACCTTCATAAAAATCCAGAAAATAAGCAGGCTGAACACAACACCTTTAGAAAGCCTCAAGGAAGCCGGAGCGCTTAATATTCGCTGGGCGGCACTCCGTCAGGCCGGTTTCACAACTCTCGTAGAAATTATAGCTGCAGACAAGCGTAAGCTAATGTCAATTCCGGGGGTCGGTCAGGCCACCGCCGAGCGAGTTATACGAGCAGCCCGTTCACTGGCAGCGCAAATTAATGCCAAAGAACCTTCACCACCATCGGCAGATCTTACAGAGCCACAATCGATAGAGCTGGCAGCAAGAACGTTGCATCTATTGCACACCAAAGATCTATTGAATGGAGCGTCGAGACAACTAAATACCGACGCGGCGAAGTTCCGTGACAGATTCAAGTCCATCCAGCACAAGGCAAGCTTTGTGAATTGGCTCCGGAGCAAAGGAGCGTTTACCAGCGACTCCGAAGCGGAAGCCGAAGCACAAGTACTCCTCATGGAGACTTATGAATTTGTAGAGAGCGATTCGGTTCAATCAACCTTCGAGCATATCAAGTATCTAAAGGATGAAGCCCGGCATCAGCCAATACAATCAAAAATTTCAGATGAGTTTCGTGACCGTTACGCTGATTGCATAGCCTTGATAGAGAGGGTGAGTACCAGTCTTGAGTAAGAAAGGGATCTGTACATGGATGTATGACAAGGTAACCAAAGGACAGTCCAGCTAGGCAACATGCAAAGGCGGTCGGCTAAGACCCGTGCCTGCTGCATTTCCAAAGGTGACGAAAATAGAGATTTTTGTGATGAGATTTATCAGGAAAATCAAAATTTCTGGCTGGCAGTGATGCCAGTTCAGAACTCAGAAACCCGTCACTATTATTTTATAGAGTTACGGGTTTTTTTTTCAGCTGGCGGATTAAAATTGACGCTTAGAAATTGAGAATCGACTGTGCGGAAGCCAAACGAAGCAGGAGAGATGGGTGAAAAAACAACTCGTGGATGTTTGCCCAGAGGACCTGAGGTTATACTCGAATAATGAGAGAAGGGTGTTGTTGTCGCGGACATGGGCACTGCATAAGGCCTATCCCAACCGCTGGTATACTGTGTTGTTACAGCAACTGAGGTCAAATGTTTTGCTCAAGCATTGGTTTGAAGCGCGTCAATGGATACGTGTTACATGAAGAGCCGTGACGGACCCATACACACGGTTCTGTGGGCAGACGGGGAGGCTCCACTGGATTCCTCTGTGACCCGATCATGAACTATCGGTGGTCTGCATGAACTGCGGGGTGTGCAGAGTCTTTACCTTGGGGAAGCCTTCGCTTCCCCAAGGCGCAATCGTCAATTTTTACATTTCAGCCTGCATGATAGACATTGCCGATTGAATTGTTACAGCGGGTTACCAGGAACGGCCGATACCGATGTTGGCCATCTGGTTGAACTGACCACTGCCAGGCACCGCACTAATTCCGGCTTTGATGACCCAATCCTCTTTTACCCGGCCGCTCATGCCAATCGCTAGTGAAGTCTGGCCGCCATAATTACCAACGCCTGCGCCCATAGCGAATTTTTTGCCGGTATCGACCTGCGGTACAGCCGACAAGCCCGCTGCCATCGCCATGCCGGCATTGAGTTGACGAAAGTTGACTGCGTCGAAATCAGAGGTGCCGTCCATAACCCCGTGCACTTGCACCGGAGCCCCGGTCTGCGAATTGGAGAAGGTGGCGCCGTTGTCGTTCATGGTCAGACTGGAGGAATGGGTGCCGCCGGACAAGGTGGCCTGCGTTTCGGTGACCACCAGACCATGGGTGTTGCCCTCGCCGTTGGTCAAGGTCAATGCTGCGGTCGATTCCTGGGCCGTGCCCGTCACGTTGGTCAGCTTGCCTTTGGCATCGACCACCGTCTGCGAACCCGTGGAGCCTTTCAGAACGATGGCCGTACCCGAGGTGACCCCTTGCGTCGCGTCGGCAAGAATACTGGTGGCTGAGGACGCGCCAATCACCGACGTATTGGCCGAATTGCTGGACACGTAGTCCAATGTACCATTGATGTAGAGATTGCCATCGATATAGGTGTTGCCGTTAATCTTGTTGGTATAGGCCTTGTTGTCCACGATGCCGCCAATGGTGCCCGAACCTGTGTACTGGCTGGTGCTATAGGCCGTGTACCCACCACCTGCACCAATGTTCATCACGCCGGTGGATCCGTTGGTGGCCATGGCGCCGCTGTTGGATGCCCGAATGGTGGCCGTCGTTGCATCGGTTTTAATCATGCCACCTGTTGTGCCGTTTAGGGCGGCATTGGTGCCGAAGGAGGAAGAGGTGTCGTTCAAAACGCTGTAGCCTTTGCCGCCATACTCTTGCACGGTGCTGGTCGCATTGATGTTGCCGATAATGTTGGTGCTGGCATAGGCGGCATTGGTGCCGATGTTGTTGTGTGTCGCGTATGTGCTGCTGACCCCGATGTTATTCGTTGCGCTGTTCAGGCTGGTCGTATTGGCCGCATTACCGATGGTGACCGCGCCGGTGCCGTTGGTGTTGATGTTGGTGGCGTAATTATTGCTCGCGCCGGTGTTGATGCTGGTCGTACCGGCTATGGTGTTGGTCAAACCGGTCATGGTATTGGCGGAGGTGTCGGCGTTGCCGATAGTATTGATGGAGTTGACGGTAGCGACACCGATGTTGTTGGTCTTGGCCTCGATGGTGTTGGTGCCGGTTGTAGCATTGGCGGTCAGAGAGTTGCCGCCGTTAGCGCCGGTAGCCGAGAGGGTGTTGAACTGGCCAGCGGCGTTGGCGCCGATGGTGTTGCTGCCCGTTGTTGCTGTCATCGTATTGTTGACCTGGGCGGTGATCGCGTTGCTGCCGGTCGTTGCGCTGAGGCTATTGTCGGCGCCAACGATAACCACACCTGCATTGGTCAGCGTTGCGCTGCTTGAACCACCTGTTACCGAGGCGGTGGTGGTCCCGGTCAGCGAGCTGGTCACGCCGGTGATGGTGTTGGTGGCGCCGCTGATGGTGTTGGTGCCGGTAGTGGCATTGGCAATCATGGAGTTAGCGCCGTTAGTACCCATGGCCGAGATGGTGTTGACCGCGCCGTTGATGGTGTTGGTGGAGCTCGTATTACCGATGGTATTGACCGAATTGGCTGTTGTTACGCCGATGGAGTTGGTTTTGGCCTCGATACTGTTGGTGCCGGTAGTGGCATTGGCGGTCAGATAGTTGACTCCGTTAGTGCCCATGGCCGAGATGGTGTTGTTGCCGGTGGTGGCGCTAATGCTGTTGGAGGTGACTCCAGAGCCGGCATTACCGGTAATGGTGGTGGTAGTGCCCGTGGTGCTGTTGCCGATATTCGTAGTTGAAATGCCTGTTCCGGTACCGATGTTATTAACCACCGTACCGGCACCAGCCGTGCCGAAGTAGTTGGTGACCGTACTGCCGCTGACACCGGCAATGCCGATACTGTTGGTAACGTTACTGCCGGCAGCGGTTCCGCCGCTGCCGATCGTGTTGGTTACCGTGCCGGTACCGCTGCCGCCAAGGCCAAGGGTATTGGTTACGTTGCCGGTGCTGCTGCTGCCGGTACCGATGGTGTTATTCACTGTAGTTGTCGTGGCACCGCCGTCACCGATGGAGTTGGTAACCGTGCCGCCGCCAGTCCCGCCCTGGCCGAAGGTGTTGTTGACCGTGCCGCCACTGGTACCACCTCCGCCGATATTATTGTTGATGGTACCGGTGCCGGTAGATGTGCCGATGCTATTTGTGGCAACCTGGTTTCCCGAGACCGGTGGCGAGATGATTTGCACACCGTAGTCATTGATGCGGATACCTGCCGTGCCTGAGTTCGACATGATGGCAACGTCAGCCCAATTGCCGACACCTGAAATGGTGTTGTATGTGGCAAGCGTTGAAGTATCTGTGACGATTTTTGTTGTATGGTCGTAGGTCAGATTACCGCTAGCTTTATCGGTTAAGCCGTCGCCCACGAAAGCCGTGACGTCAGCTTGTGTCAAAGCAGCGCCACCGCCGCTGCCATTGATGCTTACCGCTCCCACCAACCTGCCACCGGTGGTCGAAACCGTCCCGGTTGTGGCACCGGTGATGAGCACACCGTTGCCTGAGGAGGGCGCTGTGACCACGACCTTGTTGGTGCCAGCCTGAATCGTATTGCTTGCACCGGTAATGGTGTTGGTCGAAGTGGCGCTGCCGATGTTAGTCGCCCCGCCAGCAGTACCGATATTGGTTGCGGCCGTCCCCGAGGTGTTGATATTGGTTGTGCCGGTAATGTTGTTGGCGCTATTGGTGCCTGACGCGGTGATGTTATTGGTCAAACCGGTGATGGTGTTCGAACCGGCGGCGGCGCTGATGACATTGTTGCCGCTGGTGGCGGTGATACTATTGGAGGTGTTGTTAACGCCTGCATTACCGGTGATGGTATTGGCGCCGATATCGGCGTTGATTACGTTGTTACCGGTGTTGGTGTCAATGGTGTTGCCGGTCTGCCCCTGGATCGTGTTGGTACCAAGGGTAGACGTCATGACATTGGCGCCGGTTGAGGCGGTTATTGTATTGCTGCTGCCCTGCAGGGTATTGACGCTCCCTGCTGCGTCAACGCCCAGAGTCCCCAGGGTCAGCGCGCTGGTGGTGCTGGTAGAGTTGGTGGTTGCAGAAAACAGGGTCTGGGCGGTGCCGCCACCAGATCCGGCAACCGTCAAGGTCGTCCCGCCGGCGTCGCCATCAGCAAGGGTCAAGGTAGAGGAGTGGGTGCCGCCGGTCAGGGTGGTTTTGTCTGTGCTGCTGTTGACCGTGAGGCCTTTACCATCGGACAAAGCAGTCAGGCCGATGGTTGTGGTGGTCAACGCACCGCCAGTGGTGCCGGTGGTGGCAATGCTGTTGGTGCCGCTGCCGGTAATGGCCGCGCCGCCGCTGGCGGTCAGGGCACCTCCAATGGTGGTGGCGCCGGTTGTGTCAGACACTGTGAAATTGTCTGCTGTAATGCCGCCATTGGCAGTCAGGGCGCCAGTCACACCCAGGGTTGAACCGATGATGGCTGTTCCGCTGGTGGAAAGGGTGGTGGTGCCGACACCGCCATTGGCGGTTAGGCCGCCTCCAATGGTGGTGGCGCCGGTTCCATCAGCCACAGTGAAATTGTCTGCTGTAATGCCGCCAGTAAATGCCGCTGCGCCGCCTACAGATAATCCGGTCAAAGTACCAAGAGATGTCAAACTTGAGGCCGTTACGCCAGATGCAAGCGTAGCGCCAGTCAAGCCTGTAGCAGCGACATTGGTTGCCGTTGCGGCATTACCTGTTGTGTCCTGATTCCAAGTTGTGACGGTTCCCGTCAGGCCAGAGTAAGCTACTGAGCCTGCTGAACCGGCCGAGCCTGCATAATTCGCATTAGTTATGGTGCCAGTTATGGTGTCGGTGAAGGTCGTTGGCCCGATGATTGTAATGTAGTTGCCAGTTGATGTGGCCACGCCATCGTGACCCTTGGAGTCGTAGGTTTCAGTGCCAGTGGTTCCACTGTTCGATGACATTATAATAGCTACACTACCTGAGTATGCCATGACCTCCTTAACAAACACCCCCCCCGACGCCACCAGGCACCAACCGGTCAACCCTGCCAGCAGCATAAGCCTGCTGCGGATCCTGATCATTTGTGTTTTGCTGGTTACGCCGTTCATTGGATGACCTCCTTTTTAATGGATACGCAGCCAGCTCCCGCAGGCATCAGGAAAATTCTTGTGGAGACACCGCCGTCCAGAACCGTCATGTTTTTGGAAAACACGTTGATTTTCTTGAGCGTTCCATAGGTTTTGTCCGCCAGATCCTTGCATGACTGCGGCCAGTAAGCAACGGCCTCATACATCCCGCCGCACCCGTTGGCCTGGTTGGGGGCAAAGCTGGTGCTGGTGTAGGCGGAACCGGTCTCTTTGGACGGAATTTCCATGGAGAAGGAAATCAGATGCTGGTCCGGGTTGTTGGGCGGCATGAACATCAAGGCGCTGATGGCGTTTTGCTGCGTCCCGGCGGCGAGGAAGTTGCTCACCTGGTTGATGCGGCTGGTGCAGGAAAGCACCCCGGCCTTGACCGCGGCCTGGGTGATGCCGTTGACCTGCGGATTGACCGCCTGGACAGCTGCAGGCGGCGGTGGTGGCGTTTCGGCATCCGTTGTTTTTTCTTTTGCCAACGCCGAAACGGTCGACACTGCCGACATCGTCACGACAACGAGCACACTGCAAAGAGCTTTTTGTATCATACTGAACCCTTGAAATTTTTTAGGAGACCAACCGCTTTGCCAACACCTTTTTTGCGCTTTCTTTTCCATACGTTCCCTTATTTTTTTTCAATATTTTTTTTGTTGTTAACAACGAGCACTGTGCGGGACCACGGCAACAGCCGCATGCTCCCTCAGGGCTTACCGGCAGTGCCGACGCCCGGAACAGGCTCGGATCGCGCCGGACGGCCAGACGAAGCTCGCCCTGGAACAGGTTGTAACCTTGCTGACGACAGCGTCATCATTTCAGTCCGGCCCGACGCAGGCCGGGGTTAATGTGGTCCTTAAGATCGTTAAACTTGATCAGGTCAGTCGTCGCCACAAGCTGCAGCTCTTCCGGGGTCAGCGGATATCCTTCCTGCCGACAGACGGTCCCCAGGCCATCCCGCGCCTGTTCCCTGAACCGCTCGTCGGTCAGCAGACGCCCCAACAGCCGTTCCACTGCTTCCTGTGACATGAAATTCTCCCGGTACATGCTCTATGTTGTCCGAAACCGGACAAATGGTTGCTCTACAAAGTAAGGTTACCCTCAGTAGAGCAATTGCCATGCCAAAATATTGAAATGAATTATTTCAGAGAGTTATAGGAATAGGCTAAAAAGGATGTGTCCCGATCGGGACAGGTTGTCCGAGATGGGACAATTTCTCGTGGAAAATCAGTAACCCCAATCGGCAAACTCATCGCGGGCATGGCCCGCTCCTTGTCATGCCATTAGGATAGAGGAGCGCGGGCGTCCCGCCCGCATTATATAACGACGAAGCGGGCGGGACGCCCGCGCTCCTTCAGGTTGGTAGGAGCGGGCCATGCCCGCGAAATGGTGTCAGGGTAATATTTCTCGTTCCTATGCTCCGCGTGGGAATGGAGGAAGGACTCTCTGCGTCCAGCGAGGATGGAAAGCGGCTACTGGTTGCATACACATGCGGGTTTACCATGACGCGGAGCGTGCGGAGGCATGTTCCCACGCAGAGCATGGGAGGTGTGACCGGCATGGTCACGAACTAGCTGGTGCAAGTCCAACCATAGCCCTGAAAGGAGGGAATATGTAGACAATGGCAAGGGTGCCCGAAGAAACTCTTTAGATCTGCCAGAGGAGGGATACATCGGTGAAAGAGAGCCAATGAGGGATCTGAAGGAAGCCGGCGTCAAACCTGCCACCCAAGCTCGGTGCGAACCTCTGGTAGGCTCTACGGAAAGGGCGAGGTACCTTCCATTACCGAAGCCCGATATCCTTTTCGTATTCCGTGGGGTAGATGAGGTGGGTGGGCAGAGAAAGTGCGTGATCTTACCCGGTGAAGGGCTGTCTGTGCCGGGCCGTTGTAACTGCGACAGCCAAGCCCTAAGCGTCACAGCAATGTGTGCGTTACGGACAGAGGGTCTTCAGACGAAGCCATAGTAGGCGTAAAGCCGGTAGCCGATGAGGATGCGGTGACGTATCTGAGGGTAAAACTACCGGAAAGCGACAGGGACGTTGGAGCCGAAGGGCGGAACATGTGACTGGTAAAGGAATTTCGCTATGAGCGGAAGTTTAGAGTTCAGCCATTGGAGTTCCCTTTGCAAAGGAGACGTATACATCCTGCGATAACAGAGGGAATGCGGAACGATGAAGAAACATCCCACAGAACAAAGCAAAGCGAGACAACGAAACCTGTTTATTGACGACAGAAGTCTCTTCGAAAAGCTCTGTGACCTGCACCACCTGGAGGCAGGTTTTAAGGCGGTGAAGAAGAACGGCGGTGCCCCTGGTGTAGATGAGGTGACCGTTGAAGAATATGCATCGCGTCTTGACGAAGAGCTGGCCCAGCTGAAGAAGGATCTCGAAGGTTGGAGCTACAAACCAAATCCTGTTCGCCGGGTGGAGATACCGAAGCCAGGCAAAGGAGCAGGTGTCCGGCTACTGGGAGTGCCTTGTATTCGCGATCGTGTGGTACATGCGACCCTGAAGTTGCTTCTGGAGCCGATACTCGATCCGACCTTTTCCGTCCACAGCTACGGTTTCCGCCCCGGCTATAATCAGCAACAGGCAGTGGAAGCAGCGCAAAGGATCGTGAAGGACGGTAAAGAGTATGTAATCGATATAGATCTATCCAAATTTTTCGACCGAGTGAACCACGACCGGCTGATCTATCTGCTCTCTGGTCATGTCACCGACCAACGGATCCTCCGTTTGATCGGGATGATCTTGCGGAGCGGGGTGATGGTGAACGAAGTGGTGCAGCTTACTGAGGAAGGAACAGTTCAGGGAAGTCCATTGAGTCCGTTGCTGAGCAATGTGGTGCTCGACGAGCTGGATAAGGAATTGGAACGACGGGGACTTGAGTTCTGCAGATACGCCGATGACTGCAATATCTTCGTTCGGTCGCCAAAATCGGCGAACCGTGTGATGGACAGCATCAGCAAATTTATCGAGCAGAAACTCAAGCTGAAGATCAACCGTGAGAAAAGCAAGGTTGGTCGCAGTGAAGAGGTGAAGTTTCTGGGCATGACCATCGGACGGGGCGCTAGTAATTTCCCGGCAATCGATGAAACGGGCCATGCAGAAGGTCAAGGAGCTGATCCCTCGGGGTACCCATCTGACGCTGGAAAAGACAATGAAGCGAATAAATGAATGGTATATGGGATGGTCGGGCTATTACCTGATGACCCAGTATCCATCACAACTCGCGTATGTTGAGGCGCATGTCAGAAGGAGACTGCGCTCTCGAATTGTTGACCAGCAAAAGAAACGTCGTCATCTGTACCGGGAACTTATCAAGCGAGGTGTCTCCCTAAAACAATCTGCCCAAACAGTATACTCGAATAATGGAAGATGGGTGTTGTCGCGGACACTGGCAGTGCATAGGGCCTATCCCAACCGCTGGTTCACTGATGTGTTGGGACAGAAGCTGAGATCAGATAGTATGCTCAAGCACTGGTTTGATGTGCGTCAATGGATACGTGTTACATGAGGAGCCGTGTACGGACCCGTACGCACGGTTCTGTGGGCAGACGGGAGCCTTCTGGCTCCCTCTGACCCGATCAAGAAAGATCGGGGCAGAGTGGGCGGATTTGTCTATTAATAGAACAGCTTTCGGGAGGCCTTCAGCAGGCGAGCGGCGGAGGATTTGTTCTGGTTGCTCTGCTCCATGGCCCAGTCGAGCAGGGCCTGGCGCACGGCATCGTAGGAAAATTCTTCTGTGGCAAAGCGGAACGAGAGGTTGGTGCTGTCGCTGCTGTTTTCTGTGCGGCAGCCTTGCTCATGGCCCTTGAGCTGGCGAAGATGCTCGGGCCTGATCAATGCGCCTTCGGCCACAATGGCGGCATACTCAAGGCAGTTGCGCAGTTCCCGGATATTACCGGGCCATGGGTAGACAAGCATTTGATCAAGGGCCGCCTGCGAAAGACCCGGCAAACGCTTGCCGTGGTGTTCCCGAAAGACCGCCATAAACTGTTCTGCCAGTAGCGGGATGTCCTGGGCGCGTTCCCGCAGCGGCGGGATGGTGAGGGGGAACGTGTTGAGCCGGTGCAGCAGGTCGAGGCGGAAGGTGCCTTCGCGACAGCACTGTTCAAGATCGCGGTGGGTGGCGATGATGATCCGAAAATCGGCCTTCAAGACGGTATCGCCGCCGATTTTTTCATAGACGCGATTTTCGAGCAGGCGTAGCAGTTTGGCCTGCAGCACTAACGGCATGTCGCCGATTTCATCAAGAAACAGCGTGCCGTTGCGGGCGCGGGCGCACTTGCCCTCCCGCTCAATGTCGGCACCGGTAAACGCGCCTTTGACATGGCCAAACAACTCGCTTTCCAGCAGGGTTTCCGGAATGGCCGCACAGTTGAGCGGAACAAAGCTGGTCAGGTCAAGCCCGGATGCCAGGTGGATGGCCCGGGCCAACACCTCCTTGCCGACCCCGCTCTCGCCAAAGATGGCCACCGTGGTGCGGCTATGGGCGGCCACCTGCCGTGCCGATGCCAACACCTCTTCCATGGCCGGAGAGACGCTGCGGATGTTTTGAAAACTGAACAGCTGCTGCTGCACCTCGCGCATTCGGTCAACATCTGCCTGCAGCTTGGCATGTTCCAGGGTCCGTGCAACGATCAGCAAAAGCTCGTCCCGGTGCAGCGGCTTGAGCAGATAGTCCTTTGCCCCCTCTTTCATGGCAGCCACGGCATTTTCGATGGTGCCATGTCCCGTCACCAGGATGAAAGGGATACCCGGCCATCGCCCATGGACCTGCCGCATCAGATCAAGGCCGCTTGATTCCGGCATGATCAAATCCGAGAGAATCAAATCGCACGGTCTTCGCGCCAGCTCCTCAAGGGCGGCCTGGGCGTTTTCTACCCCGACCACGGTATAGCCGGCCGAGGCAAGAAAATCGGTCACCAGATAATGAAAACTCGGCTGATCGTCGACAACCAGTATGCGGTATCCTTCATCCATTATTTTTTCTCTCTGCAATGGCACATATCTGCTGGTACGCGGCAACCAACTGCTCGGTTACCACCTGTAGTTCGGTTATTTCGGCGACAGGGCTTTGTTTCAGAAGCCAGGTGGCCAATTCTTTGGGTGCGGTCGCGCGCAGATGACCGCACAGGCCCTTGAGCGTGTGCGCACTTTCTGCCGCTGCCTTTCGATCTTCTGCCGCAATCGCTTGCACCAGTTTAGCGCACCCTCTATCAATATCACGCAGCAGAACGTCGAGAAAGCCTCGGCACCGGTCGGCGCTGTATTCCAGATCACGCAGGGTTTGCCCGTTGAGCAGCTCGGTGTCGGTGTCGTCCTCGGTGGTCGCCGCCTGGGTATGGGGTGCCAGCGTGCCGGTGAGGCGGGCAATAAAGGCGGCGAGGCGTTCGATCGGCGCAGGCTTGGAAAGAAAGGCATCGATCCCTGCCTCCAAACCGTTGGCGTGCGTTGTCTGATCGATGTCGGCGGAAAGCGCGACAATAGGGACCCGTTGCCGGTTGGTCTCCTGTTCTATCTGACGAATCCGACGCGTGGTCTCAATCCCGTCCAGGCCGGGGAGACGAAGGTCCATCACAATCACATCGGCCTGCTGCGTGGTATAGCATTGCAGCGCCTGCAGTCCGTCTTCGGCCATGGTCACCTTGTAGCCCAAGGCCGTCAACGCCTCTGCCAGGTAGGCACGGTTCGCCTCGCTGTCTTCGACCACCAGGATCGTCACATCGGCCAGCACGGGCGGAGGTGTTGACGGCCGAGGCGCCGGCGGCTCAATCGCCTGCACGGGGAGTTGCACGCAAAACGTGCTCCCCACGCCTACCTTGCTGGTCAGGGCAATGGTACCACCCATCATTTCGGTCAAGCGTTGCACGATGGACAACCCCAAGCCGCTGCCGCCAAATTTTCGGGCTATGCTGGAGTCCTGTTGGCGAAACGGTTCAAAAATCTCGCCGTGCCGTTCTGTCACCACACCGATGCCCGTGTCACGCACCGTGAAACAAAGCACGCAGCGGGCAGAGTCCGGTTGGCTGTCCTGGCGGGAGAGGGTACATACGACCTCCCCGTGTTCGGTGAACTTGACCGCATTGGCGACCAGATTGGAATAGATCTGGCGTAAACGGACGGGATCGACCTGTACCCAGACCGGCACATCGTCTGCACACTCCAACCGAAAGCCAATCTTTTTGCGAGCGGCCAACATCTGAAACAACAGCTCGATCTCCTTGATCAGTCCCTGCAGATGAACCGGAGCCGGCTCCATGGTCAATTGTCCCTGCTCGATCCGGCTCACATCAAGGATATCGTCGACCAGAGACAGCAGCGAGTTGGCCGCCTGCTCCAGGATAGCGCGATAGTGCTGTAATTTTGCCGGATCCGTCACCGTGCCGATGAGGGTGCTGAAGCCGATGATCGCCTGCATGGGCGTGCGGATTTCATGGCCGATCAGGGCCAGGAATTCCGATTTGGCCTGATTGGCCTTCTCGGCCGCCGCCTGCGCCTGTTGCAGCTCGATCTCGTAGTGTTTGATCTCGGTGATGTCGATGGCGGTGCCGACAAAGGACTGCAGTATCCGGCTGTCGTCAAAGCAGGGCAGGATGTTGGAACGATGCCACCGGCACACGCCGTCGGCATGCAGCACCCGGTAGACCAGCCCGGAGGCGACTTCACCGGAGCGAACCGTCTGTTCCAGAAAGACGTTGCATGCGGGCAGATCGTCGGGATGGACAAATCGGCTGAAATGCTGGCCCACAACTTCGGCAGTCTCATACCCCAGCAATCGTGTCCAGCTGGGCGAGACATAGGTCAGGGTGCCGGCAGGATCCACAGTGTAAATAATCCCATGGGCATTATCGATCAGTTGACGATGCCGTTTCTCCGATTCCTCTAACCGCTGGTTGGAGGCTGCGAGTGCAACACCCGCTGCGTACGATTGGCGGCGATATCGGTAGAAGGAGGTGGAGATGATGCCCCCCAGCGTATTGACGGCTATGTAGGCCAGGACGATGGAAAGACCTCCAACCAACCCCACCGGAGCCTTGACGGCAAACAGGAGGAGCAGGCTGCCGACACTCATGACGACCGGCGGCACGATGCGCGGCCACAGCCGATCCGGCAGGGTGGCGTACATGGCCACGACGGCAATCAGCTCAAGATTGATATGATGCAAATACGTAGGGGGACGGGAGAGAATGACAAAATTATTAGTGAGCGCGATGACCATCGCCAGAGCAAAGGCCCACGCATCAAAAACAGAGGGCTGGGCAGACCGGCGCACCCAGATGACAGCCCCGATCGCCAGAGCCGGTACCGCAAGCCTGAGGGTCAGTAACCCGTAAAAGACCGGCGTGTGCTGCCAAAGGGTATGGTCGGCAATAATTAACAGGGGAAAGGTGATCACCATAATGCAAGCGAACAGATAAAACGCGCGTGCATCCCGTGTAAAAAAATGTCTTCGATAGCGAAGTTCTTGTTCGCTGTAGTCTGAAAATACAAACATGACGGTGAGTGACACCTGGCCTGACGGGCCTGAAGAGTTGACAATGCTGTTCATGGTAAGCTGCTGCCCGGTTTGCGCAATGCAGTACAGTCAAATTAATACAATACTAAACCTGATAATGAGATGTTTCTAGCAGATATCGGGGTTCGGTGGAAGGGGCAAAGGTGCTGGATAGAAGGCGATACACAAAAAAAACAAGGTTTCCCAGACCCAATAAAACAGTTCCTGACCAAGCTTTTATGGGGGAGGCTAGGCGAGCAGAAGACTAACCGGATGCCACATGCCACATCAGACACCGAAAAATAAACAATGTCCTTTCTGTTACAAAAAGGAGCCAAACTGAACCTGTCTTTTGTCTATCTGCATATAGAAGATGAGTTTACGGAGCTACAGCGACAGAGCTGAATTCGAGAGAGGATATCGACCTTGAAAAAACAAGAGAAATCACCAAGTCAAGATCCCTTCCTGATGAAGCGATGGATAACTCCAAAAACGAGCCCGATCTTGCACAGAGAATTTGTGCGCCTACAGGAAGAGGAACAATTTGACAAAGTTGCCGCGCAAAAAATCATCGAACGGATGCTATTTTCAGCAAGCGAAGAAATCCTCCAAAAACGTAAGCAGAAATTCCGTTTGAACCCGAAATATTAACAGACTTTTTGTAAAACTTAACAACGCTAAACGGAGAAGGTAATTATGACTGATACTATTAGTGCTAATCGAAAAACACAAGACGACGATTACGATTGGCTGCTTTCACAAATAGCAGTTGCAGTCCATCCAACATATCTGAGTTACGCGCGAAATATGCTCCGCACACATTTGATAAACATGATGTTCTCTACAGAAACAAAAAAGCTATCGAGCAAAGAAAGAGATGAACAATTCACCCTTGGTGTTCTCGAAATTCACCAACTCACGCAACAAAAATACGGGAAAGAACTAAGTGCACAGGATCTTAATGCCCTTTCTCTCAGCGTTGCGACTGAAATCGAGCATTCAGATAATAAAAAACTCAAACAAGAGTATAACACCAACCAACAACTGAGCGAACGGGCTGATGAACTTCGAGCAAAACTCGCTAAGTACACCTTAACTTTTGAAGAGTTTCATACGTGTTTGAATTCCCGAAAACTCCGAACGATTATTCTATCCGGTTTTCCACTGACAAAAACAGACATTAAGAAGCTTGTTGCAGACGAAATCAAATGCTACGCGAAGAGCCAATCGCAAACAGCCAGGGCCAGGCAGTCCCAGCTACGAATCTGACTCACAACAACCGCATCATTACCGTTTGTCGTAACGAATAGGAGATACGTGGTGGAAATGATCACTAATTTTAATCCTCCGCCCTCGGCATTCTGCTTATTGAGCCAGTTGAAAAGGTGGTCCTCAACTTGACCATTAATGCCGCCAACTCGATTGAAGACAAATAATGCAGAGTGGGGCAGCAACCGGATACGCGCGCGGATAAGACCAACCGCCGCCTTTTTGACCAGGTGCCGACAAAATCTTCATGTTAAAATCATATAAACAATATCTTGGTGCAATACAGTTAATATTAAACGTTAACTTTGTGCGTTCCAATTCCGCATCGCCTCCAGGAGAAGTAGCGGCTATCTTCCAGGAGTTGTTCCGAAAACAGTGTTGTGATAAAATATCACAAAAACAATAATTTGAATTGATAAAGTTGATGTAAAGAGTTAACAGAAGCGTTCGGATTGTATTAAACGGATTTAAGTTAGATCCCCAGGCAATCGGAACGGTTTAAAATAACTACAGCAGTGAACATGTAGCCGGTAGCAAAGCAACATTTAAACCATTTTCAAATGCAGATAAAAAACAACTGTACTCGGGCTTTCAAATTTACTATCCTACATACAGTTTAAGCAAAACATAAATCACCACAAAAACACCACAAAACACCACAAAAACCAGCTATGGCCGAGAAATACTGCATGCGAAAAATTTCAATAAAAACAAGTATTTACAAAAACGCGTGGACGGGGCCAAATTAAATGCTTCTCCCACGTGAAAAACCTTACCTGGAAGGTCTCAATAGTTATTACCTGCATCTGGAAAAATTCATTGAGCACATGCAGGGAGACATCGGATCGGGTGGTATTCATTGCAAATCACCCAACCTTGAGATGCTTATTTATTTTAGCGAAAATGAAATCATCATCAGCCTCTTGCAGAAAAAAGGAGAGCAGGCCACTGCTTTCCCAGGTTATGGAACCGCCAGTGGCGCCTTCTGCCAGGCTAATTTTTCTGTAAAAGTGTTCCAACTGGAAGAGCACGCGCTCTATTTCTGGGCTCACCTGCCTCCATTCCAGCGGGCAAAAGCAGTCTTGCAATCGACCGAAATTCAGTTGCCCGACCTTGTTTTTCGTCTCCGGCAGAAGCGATTTTCTGGTTTCATCGACGCTCAGGTTGTCAATAAACCCGATGGTGGGGTCATCTTTTTTCATGAAGGCGAACGGATTGGCGGATCGTACACCTGGGGGAAGGGAGGGATGAGTACCGCCGATGACGACTACAATATCCTGCTCAGCCGGATGCAGGCCAGCAAAGGGTTGTTCAACTTCGGCAGTTTTATTAAGAAATAGCGTATTCAGGCCGTTATTTTCGGCGCGCTCATAAAATATCAGTTATAGGTCGGTCGTTTACGCAAGTCGGTTTTCTTCAAACCTTTTCTGGCAGCATCACCTTGGTGCCATCCCACCCCTTCCCGGCAAGTTGACCGCAGGCCGCTGAAATATCCTCACCGCGACTTGTCCTGATAAATACCGTGAACCCATGGTTGCGCAGGATTTGCTGGAAACGGAGCACCTTTGCCGTCGCAGGGCTTTGAAAGGTGGTGTCTACAATGGGATTCACCGACAGCAAGTTAATCTTGCAAGGGATATCGCGGAGCAGAGCAGCCAGTTGTTCCGCATCTGAATCGGCGTCATTGACGCCGTCCAACAACGTGTATTCAAACATAATCCGCTTGCGCCGCTTCTGCCTGTAGTCCCGGCATGCCTCGATCAGCATTGCCAGCGGATATTTTTTATTGATGGGCATGAGGGTGCTGCGCACCGCGTCGTCGGCGGCATGGAGCGAGACCGCCAGGTTGACGTCGGTCTGCTCGCCCAACTGCAGCATCTGGGGCACTAACCCGCAGGTGGACACCGTGATTCGCCGGTTGGAGAAATCAAGGCCGCGCTGTTCGGTGAGGATTGAAATTGCATCAAGGAGCGCGGTTAAATTGGCGAGCGGCTCGCCCATGCCCATGAACACAATGTTGGTTAGGGCGTCCATGTCGTGGGCGATCATCCAGTCCCGGACCGCGCAGACCTGATTTATGATCTCGGAGGTGGTCAAATTCCTGCGGAATCCCATGGCCCCGGTCAGGCAAAAGGTGCAACCCATGGCGCATCCGACCTGGGAGGAAACACACAACGTTTGGCGGTCTTCCTCAGGAATCAGGACGGATTCGATGATTGCTCCGTCATCAAGACGAAAACCGAATTTCACGGCTCCATCCTTGGAAACCTCAATCATGGACTCCTCGAAGCGGCTCATACAGGCTGTTTCCGCGAGGATGGTTCGAAATTCCTTGGCGAGGTCCGTCATCTGGGAAAATTCAGTGACCCCTGGTTTATAAATCCAGGCAAGGATCTGGCGCCCCCTGAATGAGGGTTGTCCCAGGGATTCGACAAATTGTACCAGTTGTTCTTGGGTTAGATTTCTGAGGTCGGTTTTTTCCGGCAATGTCTGCATGAAGTTCTTCTTAAACGTTTAGTATCGTTTTGATAAATTGTCGATTTTACAGATTACGTTCTGCGAATGCTCACAAGGCCCGATACGGTTCCGGTTTCAAGGATAACGTACCGGCAAGGGCCTGGTCAATGGTCGCCAGCATTCGCTCCTGATCCTTGGGCAATCTGCCGTTTAGCGAAAAATAGTTTGAGGCATGGTTAGCGTGGAACTGGGTGCGGTACGGTCCCAATCCGGCCAGGAGACAGCGCAGTTCGCGGAAGAGCTGCGCTTGGTCCGGCAGGGTGAAGCGGTTATCACACATCTGACGATACAGTGGGGTGTTGGCGAGCAGCATCAGGGTGAGCACTGCAATCTGGTGGGGTCGCATCCGGTTGAGCACCATTGCCGTAGCTGCCGCATGCTCCAAGGATAACGCCGCTCCCGCAATACCCAGAAGGCAGGTGACGGATATAAAGATACCTGCTGCCCGCACCCGTTGCCCTGCGGTAATCATTGCCTCACTCTCAACCCCTTTGGCAATGGCCTTGAGAGTCGGATCGTAGCCGCTTTCCAGTCCCATATACAACCGGCTGAGCCCAAGTTGCTGGTAAGCAAGGAGTTGGGCGTCGGTCTTCGCTGCGATATTCTGACAGGTGGCGTATGAGCTCACCCTTCGGACCCAGGGAAGTTTTTCCCGTATTCGCATGAGCAGAGCAGCTAGCAGGTCATGGGGCAGGGCCAGAGCATCACCATCGGCAAGAAACAAGGTCGTTTGCCGTTTGCACCAGGTAGCAGCAAAATCGAGATCCTGCTCGATACGCTGCCAGGGCTTAATCTGAAAAGGTTTAGCGCGGTAGGCACCGCAGAAGGTGCAACGGTTATGAGAACAGCCGGTGGTAACCTGGAGGATTAGGGAAAAGGCCTCACTGGGAGGACGGATAATATCGCCTTGATAATCCACGTGGAAGAGAGAGGCCTGTCCATGGTAGCAGCGCACCATGGACAGGCAGCTTATTTGTTTTAGCCGTTCTTCTTGGCAAAATCAGCCATGAATTCGACGAGTTTGGCAACC
>TBL_comb47_HYPODRAFT_10003528_pt1 | contig 18446 bp, 20 predicted proteins | sample TroBogypolimnion_40_FD_10682 | JGI IMG/M metagenome (IMG submission 10682)
CCGGAACCAGATATTCTTGCCGAAGTCGCAGCACATGTACAGATCACGGAACTTGGCGTGAATTACACAAGCCATATCATGCTCCGTGCCTGAACATGCCGCCAGAACTAGACGGTCTACATTATTAGCCTCAATTTCGTCATATCCTTCGCGATTATCCATTCGCGACCAGTACCGCAAAGACTTCTCGCTCAAACGATCGCCGTCATTGCGATAGGAGATAGCGTTCCACGTGTTGATACAGTCCGCCTCGTTGTACTTCTCCACATTCTGATGACTAAAGTCCAGAAACACATCAATTAGATCTGGATGGATATTGTGTAGACAGTGTGCCGCATCAATCCATGTCTTGTAGCTATCAGCACGCTCCGGATTCCAGTTCATCACGTGGTTCTTGAGATACTGCTTACGATCAGCGTCCAGAGGTGGGATCACAATACGGCCGTCGGGGGACGAACCGCGAGATCCAGGCTGTCCACGCTGAAGCTGCCGACCTGTCCGAAGCGCAGCGCTTCCGCCCGAAATCCGGACCTCCTGCTGAGTCTTGAGACCCGCATAAATCTTCTTGGCCTCCTCGGTCATTGGAGTCTCGTCTTTCTCCTCGCGGCAAAGCGACAGAGTCTTCATCAGGGACATTGACGGCTTCGGAATATCATCAATAATCTTCATCTCGGTTGGAGTCCACTCAATGATATAGGATACAAGGTACGGCAGAGCATTCTGATCATTCTTGCGGGATCCATAAAGAGTCCACGGACACGACCGGTTCACTACTTGTTCATCATACACCTTCTCCCAGCTCTCAGTGAGCGGCAGACCCTTGAAATGATCATCCATCGTCTTCACGAGATTACGACGTGCGCGCTGCTCTACGAACTTGTGAGTACATACTTCTGGCACCACGATATGAATACCAGACTTCATCTTGTTCTTCTTGGAATCCAAGGTTGGCTTGCGCTTCTCCATGATATAGAGCTTTACCGTCTCTGGAAGCTCAAGGTAGTTCTTGATTTCGCCCATATAGGCGTTCACAAATGAACTGACTTGCTCGCGCGTATGCAGATGCTTGTCATGACTCTTCTCATAGATGAAGTCAAAGTCAATGCGAAGAGGACCGATCTCGCTGGACTTCTCCACGATATATTGCTTCTCCTGATCTGTGATGCTTTCAATGTAAAGTTCGTAAAACTTTGGGATATCATCTTCGCCAATAAAGTACTTTCCCCCGGCTAGGGATGTATGAGTCCAAACACCATCAGTTTGATGATTATCCAGAAACTCACGTAGAGACCCCTTGTTCGCCATTCCGTATGTTGACCCCAGACAAGTTTCTGGCGAACGATCCGTTTTAAACGCACTGCCTTATAAAATTTAATGTCTACGTGTGTCGTGTTTGTGTGTAACAAAAATTACTTTTATAAGTTCGTGAATACGTGCTCTCAATTGGTAACAAATGGCAAGTATTCTGGCGATATATGCCTTGTTATAGGAGACGATTTGATGGACGATCAGTTGCTAAATCATCCAATTATAGCGGACAATCGTGTTCAGATCAAACATTTTCCTGATATTACATTCCCACCGAATTGGATTAATGTGAATAGGTCACTAGTAACTACGAATGGAGGAAACATAACAAAGATGTTTCAGTGGCATAAACTCCATCTATTTAATACGTGGTTCCGCAAATGGAACTTTATGTTCTATATTGATTGTGGGATCACCATTTTTTCAGATATTAACCCTATTTTGAACTCAAAGAAGGAAGGTAAACTATTGGCCCATTCTGATGCGTATCCATCGTATGTGTGGAAGTTACATACCCAGTTTGAACATATGGATCCATATTTTGCCGATATGAGATCTAAGTATAGTTTGGATATTGACTATTTTCAAACAACTATTATGCTGTTTGATACATTCATACTTCAAGACGATACATTTTATAAATTGTACAATCTGTCCCTTCAGTACCCCATTTCTAGATCAAATGACCAAGGTATCATTGCTCTTTATTTCACAAATACGTACCCTGTATGGCAGCAAATACAGGTAGATGATGATGATGATACGATGTATTACGATTACAATCGGCGAGATCTTACGAAGAAGTATATCATGTTGAAAATGCTATAATACGAAAATGAATTTATAGGTGCGTAATAAGAATAGGTAAAGATGGAGAAGTTCTGCCCCGTTTGCAAGAGCTTACTCAATGATTTTGACGAGCGTGTCGTGGACGGCGCAAAGACAGCTGTTCGCGTTTGTTCTCGGTGCGAGTATACCATTCCCATTGACAAGAAGAATCCGCTTGTATATGAACATATTCTCCGAGAGGACAAGACATCTCGTTTGAGTATGAATCAGAATCTGAAACACGACCTGACTCTTCCTCACTTTGATAATATTGCTTGTTCTAATGAAGAGTGTCCTTCAAAGTCTGGAGCTACGTGGGATGTTGTGTCTGTACTTCTAGACAGGGCTAAACTTGTATGGTTCTACCAGTGCTGTAATTGCGACCGCATGTGGAAACAGAATGCTGGTAGTAAGTAACAACTATTTACAATAACCAAAATTATAGATGATAAATGTCTCTAGCAGAACTTGCAGACAATACTCGCACGGACAAGAATACCGATCATTCGTATTTGCCACTATACGAGAAGTTACTGTCTCCTCGCAAGGAGACTGTTAAGAATGTCCTAGAAATCGGAGTTCAGCGTGGCGGAAGTATTAAGTTGTGGTACGATTACTTTCCAAACGCTACCGTTTTTGGACTAGATTGTATGCACATAAACGAGGTTTGGGATGAACTGAAGAACAAGCATAGGATCCAGCTTCGTACCTCTGTTAATGCATATGATAAGACATTCATTCAGAATGAGTTTATAAACACGTCAAGTCGGTTTGATCTGATTCTTGACGATGGTCCGCATACATATGAATCCATGCAGACGTTTGTGAATACGTATTCTCGTCTTCTCTCTGATGATGGTATTCTTATTCTAGAAGACGTTCAGCGATGGGGATGGATTGAACATTTGCTCAATGAAGTACCTCCCGAACTTAAGAAGTTTGTTCATCTATACGATCTTCGGTGGAATAAGGGACGATGGGATGATATCGTTTTCGTGATAGATAAAACAAAACCAATTCTATGAAACAATGGCGACCCAAAAAGATCGGTTCTGTAAGTGTATTAAGGCCGTGCGGCGAACGGTGAAGCTTAATACGAAGTACGCAAAGTCAAAGGAAGGAGCGGCGATTGCGATTTGCACTCGCACCATCCTTTTTCCTCGTGGGCGTACCCTGAAGAAATTTACGTGTTTGAAGAAGGGTCGGTTAGTTACTCAGAAGCGGAAGTCAGGGCCTTCCAAGAAATAGGAAACAGTGGTTCAATAAGTTCACCTATCATTTCTGCATACCGACGGATTTCTCGCTGAGCGGTTGGGTCAGTTCGCAGCTTGTACAGCCGAGCATATGCGGCCAAACTTCCAGTCTCAATAAACTCAGTCATCATACTTTGAGGTAGAATACACCGAGCAATTTCAGGGGCTACACCTTTTGAGAGCAAATCCTCATACAGCATCACATTGACTTCTGTATGGGTCTTCATCAGCTGATGAACTTCTTCAGCATTAATGACTGATGTTTCCTTACTCCCCTGCTTCAGCTTAGGATCGCGCTCGCGAATCTGATCTGGTGACGGAATCCAGCATTCCGGAGTTGTGTCCACGTATCTGCGCGACACCTCGTTGCGCGCAAACCCAATTTGGTGACGGTACCATTCCCGTGCCACGAAAATCGGCATCTTGAATCGGAACCTAAGCTGGGGATGAAAGAACGGCGACACATGATTGTGCTTGGCCAGATACTTAATGAGCTTCTCGTCTGCTCCCGAAAACTCGGTTGATTCCTTGGCGAAGGATACACGGGCTGCATTTACGACAGTTAGGTCATTACCAAATACGTCTAGGAGTTCCATTGGTATATTAAGGCTCAGTGGATTAAAATGGAAAGTGTATAAAGAAAGATAGATTAGTCATACAATGGAAGAGCTTCGCTTTGAGTCCCGCATTCTACACCCCGAAGTTCAGCCAGTTGAGCGTGAAAAGGTGGCCGACACGCTGAAGACTGAGCGGATTACTGATCCGTATTATACGAAGTACGAGTACACGTGCCTACTTGGTACGCGTGCCCAGCAGATAGCAGATGGCGCTCGCCCTCTAATATCTCTGGATGGTATGCTGACATCTGATCCTCTGTTTGTTTGGAATGTTGCGGAGCGTGAAGTTTCTGAGGGAGTTCTGCCGTTTATTATTCATCGTCGTCTGCCCTCTGGTACGTCAGAGTACTGGAGCGCAACGGAACTCAAGCTTATCCACACATAGAATGTAGGACTTCCTCGCTTGGCGGGAACACGAGCAGACCGTCACGGGACTTAGGAGTTACTCCAAACTGGGGACTGTCGTGCTTTACGCTACCATTTCCCCACTGGAGATCAACGCTCTGACTAGCATCAAAGCGCGATAGATCACGAGCCGTCTCCTGGGTTAGGCGACGAACATCTGCCGTTGGATACTTTCCCCAAAGATCTTTTAGCAGGAATACTGCGAGCACCGCGAATGCTAGAGCGGTGTACACTAAGTTTTTGTAGTACAGCCCAACCACGGCCAGTAGCAATACCACCGTTGATACTGATCGCGACATCATCATAAACTCAAGTAGACGTACCGAAAACTGCCCGACAGTTACTACCAGAAGTAGTACTCCTAGAACCGCTAGAGCAAAAACTGAATCGCTGCTCATCCTTATTCAATGTACAGAAAACGAATATACAGAAACTATGATGAATAGGAATAAGACATGCTGATTCCTATTCGTTGCTGGACCTGTAATAACCCATGGCTTTCTAATCGGTACCCATTGTACCTCAAGAAGGTCAAGGAGTACCGCCGAGCCGAAGGTAAGCCTGATGAGATGGAGTACCTGACTCCTACAACTACCAAGACGGCAGAAGGAAAGGCACTGGACGATGTGAAAATAACGAAGCAGTGTTGCCGTCGCCACGTTCTATCGCATATTGATCTAATCTAATATTCTAGGCTAAAGACAAATATGTCTTGTACCTTCAAGCCGAAGGGCATGTCCTACACCGAATTCCTCCGCAGCAAGAAGTCTGCGGCGGTTAAAGTCATTAATACCAAACAGCTTCACGATGCCTCTGATATCACGACCCATAAGCGGTTAGCAAACTCCCGAGTTTTTGCCGTGAACAATGGTCAGGTTAAGGGCGTGATCAGCAATGGTATTGATTTTTCACAGGATCCCCTTCATCAGGTTCAGTCGGCATACAAGAATGGTGGTTCTGGCCGTAAGTCTGGAAGTGCTTCTGATTTCACGGCGTATGCTGGCGGGCAGGCGATTGGAAAGGAAGTGCTTGCCGGAATGCCGACTCCCCGTCTTACTCAGACGCCGACTATTCAACTAGTATCTCCCGCAGTTCCTCAGAGCGCCTCAGATTTTGTTCGTCAGTATGAGGGATGTAAGAAGGCGCTTGGACAGCCTCACGATGCTAATACAGTTACACCTCCAGTGTTTGTTGACAATACCATTCGTAATAGTGTACAGGACCCAAGCATCTGTATTCCCCATAACGTGAATAAGGCAGGATGCAATAACTTCCGTGGCGCCAACCATGGAGTTAAGGCCGAAACTGCGTTCCCTCATGTCCCTAACCGTCCTTCACAGGGTGGTGGACAGTATGCCATTCAGGGTAACTTGGAGCCTGGCAAGGATGCTGGAGCGTATGGCGGTGTGACCATTGCTCACGTTAAGAGCAACACGCCTGTTGTGGCCATTCGTACTAAGAGCGGTGTCAATCCTCAGTACAAGGTTGGTGCGGCGCATGCGCATATCCGTACTGTACCTGAGCACCACGGAAACGATCTCCACGTCAACCCCCATCGTGTACCTACCAAGTACGTGAACGTAGCGCGCCAGCCACCTCAGCACAAGATTAACTTACCTGTAACTTCAATTTAAGGTTATTTAAGGTTAACACTCAATGCTCTACATCCTCACCAACCTCAAACAATTCCAAGAGTTTTTGGAGTACTTCAAAAAAACTCATGGGACATTTTTGGACCTATCTAAAGTCCCCATTTCCAAACTTGCCGAAGAATCTGTTTCTGTTGTTAACCATCATTCAGATTGCGGGGTATTTCTAGGTTATCTGGAACCCGGTTGGATGCTGGAATCGTCTCATCAAGTTCAAATGCGGAAACTCATTCGTAAATTCCCAGTCGCAATGATCTCAAAGTATGTAGACAGTATCCCCTTTTCCTGGAAAAACGAAACTCATTCCATTTATACCCAAGTTCCTTTAAATCAGTATGGATCTGCCGAAGTTGTCAACGATGGTTGTTCTGTACACCACGAATCTGAAGTTTGATACCAATAAGATCATGAGCGATCTTCCTCTGGATACGTCCATCATCAAGATTGAAAAGCGTGGAGTCGCACGTCGTGGTGAGAGCAAGCGTGACAAGATCAAGCGCCGGTCTACCAAGACCAGTCCAAGCAGTACAACTGGGTTCTGCCATAATTCAATTACCGTTGTAGTTCTCAATAATGGCGATGGTACTTTGCCCGAGAAGGAAATCACGATCAAGATATTTCAGAATGGGGTGTTTCATTTGACAGGTATCCTGGACCCACTCTATGATACCTGTTCTATGCGAATTCTTCTGACTTCTCTGTGGAATAACTGTCGGCAGTCAATTACCGATCCGCCAGATAATTATGAAATTATTAGGCGTCGCGTAGTTCTGATGAATTATACTACGAAACTATCATCCAACCAAACTGTTCCTCGCGAACTAATGTTCAAGAACATTCGTAACTTAGGCCGAGCCGAAATCACGTGTGCATACGATCCCGATGTGTATCCTGGCGTCAAGATCCGCATCGGTCCAAAGAATTGGACGGCTAAAGTTTTCCGAACGGGTAAGATTATTCTGACTGGAATCACTGATCAAGAAGAAGTAACTACGTTCCTCACACAACTGTCGTGTCTGTTTGATGAGGTGCTGCCGCAAGCGCAGACACCACGAACGCAGACAGTACCAGCTGTCCTATCGTAAGACCTGTTAATACAACTAACCATAAATAAAGAACGAATGGCGAGCTCAGTGTCTGCCATAACCCACTAAACATGGCCGTGGCGCCGGCGACGTACAGTACGATGCTTGCGACGCTTCCCGCGATGAGTCCTCCGGTGACCGCGTCCATGTTTTTTCTTTGTTTTACGCTTACGTTTAGAATCTGACTGAGTACCGCTTCCAGGGTACAGATCCTCCGCATCACGCAGCCGGAATCCTCCCTTTACATCCGAAGAAGTCACCTCGTGTGGCTGAGCGTTTGCCAATCCATCATACGCTCGTGACGCTTTAAGCTGAGCTAGCACTTCAACTGATTTCTGAGCCACATCCGTAGGATTCTGGCCAGGTACACTGCTGGCCGTAGGAATGTTCATTGGCTGAACTTTATCTCCGCCACGCATCTTGCGTCCGCGGCCTTTGCGTGTGCGGCGCCCAGACCCCTTCTGTCCTGCTCCCAGAGCCTTAAATGCCTCTGCGTGTGCTGCCTGATCAGCCGTCGTTTTTGCCGCAGCTGCCTGTGCGATACTGCCAGACACCTGCTGTAAGGGCATTGGCTGTACAGCCTTCACGTCTCCAGAATTCATTACAATCTGCCCATTCCCCGTTGTGGTAGGCATATTAATGTATAGCGCAGAAATAACACAAATGTCTCTGACAGCTATCCAGGTCCAAGCACTTGTTCGTGATATGGATTACTCTATGCGCCGTCACAAGGGTTTGAAGATAACGAATCCTCCGGAGTTTCGCAATAAGGTGGTTGCCGAGAACCAGCGTCTATACAACGAAATGCCTTCCATCTTTGAAATGCATATTTCTGGTAAGCTGGATGGAACGTTCTTTGATATGTTGGCCCTGAAGCGCCGCGTAGAGAAAGGAGAGCTTACCGATGATGAAGCATCTCGCCAAATTGGTCAGCAGCTGTTTGATCGGTATGTCAAGCCAGTGATTGGCGACGACGTTCCTCCTGAGCAGCGTACTGGTGCTGCGGCTCCTGCTCCCGCACCTGCTGTCAAATCATATGCCGAATACTATAAGGAAGATGTCGGGTTGGCCGAGCCCTCAAGTTAGACACGTGTACCGAAACCGTACCGGAGGAATGATCTCATCATATTCCACAACGAATGGTGTTTGTTATAGATGTATTTCATCGGTAACGAATGTGATCCCTCCAGGTCCTACAGGAGCTACGGGATACGCAAGCATTGTACTACAATTCAGCCCACAGGTGTCTCCACTATCATTTTCTTGGACGACTACTGGATCAGGTACAGTTGACTATTCTGATGGTAGAGGCAAAGTACCCTTTATGTCTGGAAGTAATTCAGGAACTGTACCTCCAAACGGTATTGTTTCAATCTATTCAAGCAATATAACCATACTGAGATGTAATGGACAGCCAATCATGTTTGCAGATATATCAAACGCACCTTCATTATTGGAAGTAAACTTTGATGGGTGTAGACTTTCGGGCAGTTTGAATATAACTAAAAACACGAAATTGCAAACTTTATCTATTTCTGGAGGCTTTATCACGGGGTTAGTTGGGTTGAAGTATTGTAAGGATTTGAAGTATATAGCTCTTTATAATAACTTAATTAATCAGATAAACGGAGAAGATATTGCGAATCAAATAGCGATTGCAACGGCAGATACTCCTTATGGATCATTATATATTAGTACTCAACGGGGGCAACAAGTATATATTTATACTCTACCATTTCAAAACCTATTGTATAATTTAGGCTGGGATCTAGAGTAAAGGGAATGAGTCATTTGAGGAAGTTCTCATACCAACAACTCCAGTACTGTCCTCAACGCAACGTTCCAAGCATAAGCAAAGAAAAACACTTTAATAGCACGGTTTCCAAATACGATCCACGTACTGGACGTACTACTCGTTTAATGAACTGTGTTCCATACAACCAGTTAATAGCCAAAGATGCGTCAAGGTGTTGTTTCCCAAATCCTCCACCTCCACCATTCCCTCCAATCACAACAGAAACAATATACATTGATGTAGACACGAGTGGTGCGTATGCGCCAACTTTCTCCGCAACTGTAGTTGGAACCGGTTATTTTATTTATGGATATGATGGTGTACCCCATCTTTTCTCAGCCGGTACACCTACCTTATATCAGTTTAATCCAGTATATGATCCCGATAATAACAGTTCAACTACAATAACTGTAAATACATCGGACTTAACATACCTTAATATATATGGAAACAGTCTTATAACTTCTTTCAATACAACCAATGCTAGCACCTTACAAACTATAATTTGTAGAGATAATAACAGTTTAGGATACTTCAACGTAACAGGAAATCCCAACTTAACGTATCTGGATTTATACAACACGAATATTTATGGAGTTAATTACTTTAATTATTGTCCGAAAATCAACTACATTAATCTTAATAATAACCAGATAGATCAAACGAGTGCTAATGATATTGCCCAGCGGCTTGTATCTAACGGAGTACACAATGGAACTCTGATAATATCAAATCAGTATGGTGATAATGGTACAGTCAATATAAATACGACATACTTCAATACATTGAGAAATTCTCTTGGATGGACTATTTCTTAATAATAACTCTTATTTACTGCTAATTTCCTTTCCTATAACAAATGAGGTTACTAACTCTATTGGTATCTCTATTTGCTATTATAACACCGGTTCAAACTCAGGTGGCCATCGGATCTTCAACTGTGGCTCCAAGTCGTGCCGCAAGTTCTCCTACGGCCACTGTTAGTCGTACACATGTAGGAGGAACTCCTAGTCCTACAGACACTGCCACCCGATCTCGTGCCGGTGCGATACTTACACCATCTGGCACTCGCACTCGTGCCGTTGTATCCCCTACCGCCACAGATACACCCAGCCGAACTCGTCCTGGTGCGTCTCTTAGTCCAACTACGACTGCGACTCGCACTCGTGTTCTTTCTGGTAGTACTACAGCCACCGCCACCATTACCCGAACCCGATCAGCTGTGGCAACTGCTACTGCAACAGCCACACGCACTCGTTCAGGAGCAAGTTCGGTGACATCCACGGACACACGCACACACTCTCCTGGATCATCTGCGTCTGGAACAGGGACTCGGACGGGAACTGAGACCGGTACAGAATCACGCACACCTACGGCCGGGAGCACGGCGTCAAACACGTTTACGCCTCAGGGTACTTCTTCTAACACTGGAACGCAATCTCAGTCTGGAAGTTTTACACCCACAATGTCTATGACCGGAACACGGAGTTATACAGGGAGTGCTACGGGTACACCTACGATGACGATCTTGAATGCCGGTGCTGCACAGCAGGTTTCTAACAATAATAACTCTCCAAATATTGCTATTGTTGGAATTGCCGCTGGTGCTTCAGTCGTTGGTGTTCTCGGTGTAGCATTTGCCATAGCATATAGTCGTCGCTCTCCTAAACAGCGATTAACTCAGCCTGTTTACCATGATGAAGCAATTGAAGTGAAACACAATCCTTCGCGTGCTCCATTGGAACGTCAGCGCAGTATGACGTACCCTACCGAACCCGAAGTGCCAAAAAATATCATGCCCCAGGGACTCAAAAATCCGTTTGCTGCCAAACCTATTATCATGAAATTCACTCCTACACAGATTCGTACCAATTACGATCTGCCTCTTCCCCTGCCCCCTCCACCGATGGAAGACGTTTAACTCGCTTCCTCTTCCAGTCGCGACCTTAATTCTTCCAGAATCTTCCCCAGTTTATTAAGTCCGCGCCACTTTGATGCTGTCTTAGCTTTGTCTGTATCCATTGATGTTCCAATTCCCCAGTATATCTCACGAGCATCTGCAAACCCTATTGGTCTCTTACCCGTATCCAGCAACTTCGTACGGAGTTCCGGATGTTGAGTAAACTTCGCCCTGACAGCATCGCGCATAACCTGATCCTTCTTGGATTCCCAAGCCTCATTTTTATTGAGTTTCTTGAGGTACGCCTTCGCGGCCTTTGCCGATGCCGCCTTCATGATCTTTTCATTCACTGTATCGTTCTTTGACTCTAAGGCTTCCATTGATCCGACGTAGTGTGTGACTGTAGGATACGTCGTTCCGGCAATCTCCACCGTCTGCTTCGCATCATTGCTGAATGCCATGAATTCTCCACCCGTCTCGTCACCCACATTGAACAGTACTGGAGGCAACTCTTCCTCTTCCATCTTCTTCTTCAGTTTGCGCTTACCCTTCTTCTCTTCTTCTGGAGCTTTCAGCTCGTCCACCACAGGCTCCGGCTCTCCAGGCAAAGGAACTGGCTCAGGTTCAGCCTCCTTCTTCTTTCCAGTACGCTTGAAGATGAACGTGCGGTTCATGAACGCATACGTCTGCTGCTCCTTCGTCAAACTGATATTCGTCTGCTTCTCGTACAACTCAGAGAACATAGCAGTTTCCTGAAGTGAGAATCCGTACTCTCCAAAGATCTCCGTAACCTTTCCGAACGGAACAAGGTACTCTACGGCCGGCTTTTCAAAGCTCTCCAGGAACACCTTGATTCCTAATCCAAACTCTTCAGTCCAACTCTCGCGATCCTCGTACTGCTTCGTGAACTCACCAGCTAACTGCTTCTCGTTCCCAAACAGGTGCGCCTTCTTTCCCATCAGTAAAGAGTACACTGCCTGTCCATCCAAACACGTTCCGAAGAATACGTCCTTGCAGTACTTGTGAATATTCTTGACAAACCCACGAAACGTTTCTTCGTTCTCGCAAGCATAGTGAATCGCAAACTGGCAGCTGGCCGCATCAAATTCCTGTAGTCCGTGAAACTTCTCCAAATACTCAGTGTGCGCAGTCTCCGTTCCCAGAAGAATTGGCATGTACTTATCCTCCTGCTCCAGCAGCGGAAAGTGTTTGATATCGCCTTCCAGAAACAGCGCCGGAGGAAGGTACGAATGAGGATTCTTCTTCTTGTCGTTGATGTACCGGATTGCTGCACCCTGAACTGCTGCTGTGATATTCGCCAGTGAAACATCAATCCCTACCACCTTTGAACAGTGCGCCTTCTTCCACTTCTGCAGATCTCCAGCCCTACCCATTGCGAGTTCTAGCAGTGTCTGGTCCTTTTCAAGAGCATTACGGTACAGTTCCTCCTTCACACGGTTGTGGAAAGTATACACATCTGCAAACACCCGCGTATTACGCTTCAGATCGTCGCGATAGTAATCATCTTCCAACCCTGAATCAATCAGTGCTGTCGTGAACGACGTGATCATCTCTTCCGTGATAGGAACGTGCATTGATGTCCAGATAGAATCGGCAGTCGCAATGTCATTGCCGTACTGTGGCTGGTGAAGTACGCGGTACTGGTGCGTCTTGTCGTATCGTGTGCGCATAACTGACCACCTGTTCGTCTCCGTATCGTACGCACACTCAATAATCGTATTGCTCTCTATTTTCTCCCCATTCTGATCCACCAGAACGCCCTTATCATTCAGCGGAATCGTGATCTTGTACGCTTCCGGATCACGAGGCGTTGCTGGCTGAAACACGCTAGGAATACGAGTGTTCATTTCCGCGACTTTCTGAAGGCTTTCGGGTAACGCGGGCTCAATGTACTCTCCCGTCATCGTCTCGCGAGGATAGATGATATTGTCATCCCGCGGTGTGCGGCTCACATACAACTGCCCCTGCTTGGCCGGAACGTTGAGGACTGGATCAAATCCTTCCTTCTCATCAATCGTCACCAGGAAATCAATACTGTTCTGGTCAGCCGGCTTCCACTTGTACACCCGCATCCATGTATCCCCACGAGTATCTTCCGTTGGTGCTACGCCTGTATCGCGAGGCGTAAAGATCAATCCGTCACGCTCGTACTCGTACTCGGTATTCAGAACCGTACGAATCGCTTCCTCCATTGACAGCCCGTCTCCTGCCAGAAACTGTTTGGTCTCTACCCGCAAAGGAATCAGAGAATACGCCGTAGTGAACTGCGTCTTCAGATCATCAATGAACGCACGAGCTACACCTAGACGCGAATTCAGAGTCATATCTTCGTCCGTCTTCATTAGCGGCAGTGTGCGTACATCCCGATTACGGAAACGGTAGATATCAAAGATACAGAACAGGTTCTTGTCCAGGATATACTCGCCATCCACGAAATCGCCAATGTGTGAATCATTCAAGGCCGTAATTCCCGTCCACGTAACTCCCCGATTCGTAACTTTTAGCAACTTACGATCGCGCGAAACGTAGAGGCCTGCACGCTCGCCGTCTGCCTTTACGGTAACAGTGTACCCCTTAGAAATATTGTGAGGGATCTCAGAGCTCAAGTGACGGCGCATCATCGTCACGGGATTGTAGAACTTCAGTCCCGAATTCTTGAACTCCTGGCTGTATCGCTGAATATCCGAAACTGGGAGTACGAAAGACGTCTGGTAAAATGACTGGAGGATAGCCATAATGAGTTTCTGAAGCTCGTCAACAATATCCTTCTCATCCATCTTCGTATCGTGATTCACAAACTCAATTTCCAGTTCGTACCGTGGCTGCTGCTTCAGCATCGTCTTCAAACTCTGCTTGACATTCACTCCGCGAGACTTGATCATTGAGAAATCAATTTGGAACAGCTCCGAAACCGTCTTGAATGATCGTCGGTGAATGAGACGGACATGAGATTTAGGATCATTCGGATCACCTTCCCAATCTTTACGGATCTGCGTCTCCATTCGCAGCGTGAACTTTGACGACGCTTCAGGAGCATCAATCACGTCACGCTTCGTTCCCTTATAATACGGCTCCTTGCGCTCAACCGAGAGTGGAAGACCACGAAATGATCCCGTAGAAATAAGCTTGAAGATATTGGCAGTTTCCAGGACATTCACTCTAGTCTTGTCGGGATACGAGAACGTCATGTTGTGCGTCTCCACAACTGATCCAATAGATAGACCCTGGATGGTTTTAAGTAGACGATCGGCCACGTCTTTCGTTTGGATCTTATCAGAAAGCAGCTTACATTCTAACTCTGCTTTATGATCTTTTTTTGCTACAGCGACAAAGTCGCCGATGGATCCAATAACCTCCTTAGAGATTATATCCATACTAATATTATCTTTTTACTTGGACATTAATCAGTCCATTTTTACTCCGGGATCATTCGCTCATACGTCTTTCTAGTCTTCTGGTCTTCATCCATACGCTTCTTCTGATCTAAGCAAAAAGTCACGTAGTTCTGGATCTCGGTAAGACACTGATCATTCAGAACATTCGTTGAGACCAAAATACCCTTCTCAGTCTTGGTGTACTCGCCAGTGTACTTCTGTACAATATCAAAAATTTGGCGGTGCTCGTTCGCCTCTAGCTTATCCAGCTTATCCTTGAGCGTTTCCTTAGCTGTGCGCGCAAAGGTGTTCATTTAATTACCTAAGAGTTTGATGTTTAAATAGTCGGAGGTGGAGGAGGAAGAGTGTCGGGACCCATCGCCGAATCTCCTCCCTTCTTCAGTCGCCGCTTCTTCTTCTCCGGCTCAGAGATTGTTGGCAGAACCACAACCTGCTTCTCGCCTTCGGCCATACCTACTGGAGTTACTAGAAGTGGTTCTGGCGTCGCTGCTTCAGGTACAGGTACACTCTCTGACTCCGTGTGTAGTAGCTTTCCCACAACAATGATCTCCGTATCCTTCTGCTTGAACTGCGATCCTACAACTTCAAACTCAATATCGTCACCCTCCTCAATTTTTGCGAACTTTTCGTTTCCAAAATACAGATCGCGAGGAATGAGGACCTTGATTGGCGGAGTCTCGGCGTGAATACCGACCTTTGACCGAACCGTGACACGCGCCTTGAGCTTCTGGCCCGGATGAGGAAGACATACATCTGCCTGAAACGTCACGTCCCAATCTGATCCACCCTTGACGTAATTCGTCTTGCCAAGAGCGTATTCTTTCAGAGTAATGCTATTGCGCTCAATAAACCCTTCAGCTGAGCAAATACCTTCGTAAGTCATCTTGAGCTGTGCTAGAATTGAAGCATTCATATTGCGCTGGAGAAATTTGGAATCAATATGGACCTTCTTCTTCAGCTCGCGGCGCTCAAATAGAGGATCCATTTTGTTATCTCCTAACTTGGGAATAAATTATCGGTTTTTGACAGTGAAAAATTGCCTTTCGGCGTTATGTTTTTGTTTGTTTGTTAACATTTAATCCTCGGAAAGGTCATCCGCAACGGATGCTACGGTTCCATTATCGTCAAATTCAAACTCCCCTGCATTGTACTTTCGTACATTTACAGACACAGCCTCATTCTTGCTAGACGATACGGCACGCTTAGTACCGACATCTACCAATTGCTTCATCTGATTAGATGATAGTGTGGTATATGCGTCTCGCAGAAACTGGTTCCACTTCGTCTGGAAGTCTACTGTGCTCAAATTATGGAAATCATAAATGATAGGTCCGTTAAAGCGCTTGAATACTTCAGCCTTCGTCTTCCGAAGGATAGTGTTTCCAGGATCCACGTTATCAATCATCGTAAGAATCCGGGAAAGATTCCCCATCTTCTCGTCAATCTGTGCCTGTGAAGTCTCACGGAACAACTTGATGTGGTTATGAAACTTAGCAGGGTAGTTATCTGGTCCGAAGAGCGACGCAGCAAGGATCTGGAATGCCAGAGTTACCTCGCTACGGGTCTTAGTAGTGCCGAAAGATTCCTTCCAAACACGAGAGAGAAGCGCAGTTAGAGGAAATACAACCTCGCGTGTGCGCCCAATCATTGCCAGTGCCATAAGCACCAGCGGGTAGTGTGTACGATTCATCATCATCTGACCATGTGTCAGCTTGATACCCTTATTCAGGTTCTCGTACAGATCAGCGAACTGATCTTCCTTCTCAACATCGGTTCCACCGGTGGTTACAACCATCAGGTTCGCCTGGCACGAGAGCCATTTGTTGTTGAGCTCGGGATTCGCCCGAACTCCATCGTAGTCGTACTCAACATCTCCAAGCTTTACCTTGAACTGGTTGTGTAAGAACTGGTGTAGCGTAGTGCTACGGTTGCCGCCATCTACAATTTGATTGTCGCAGATGGCGATAGTTGGAATGGGTGCGCGTGTCAGCACGCTCTTGATTAGCCCCTGCTGGTAGTCTGTGTTCCACACGAAATCACGATTGCACTCGGCAATCTTGTACTTGCGACTCTCGTCGTAGCCAGGCGTGTTCTTGCGGCCAGCAAAGCTGGTCAGAAACTGCAGGAGCGGGAGCGTGATGTAAATCGTCTCCATTCTGTCTTGATACTACAACCTCTGCTAAAAACTAATTAAATCCGTTTTTAATAATGCGACCACTATGGGCTTTTGCGTCAAAACCTAAGACTCGTAAAGTCACTCGTCGTCGGCGTCAGAGTGGTGGAAGTGCCGAGCAGATTCAGCACTGTATTTCCCAGCTGAAACGGTTTGCGGAACGAGCAAAAGAGGGTAAGGCGTTCAACTCTCTTCAGTTCGGGTACAATTTAGGTCGGATTCAGGAAATGGTGAATCCGGAGCCTGGTGCAAATAAGAAATGGTGGAAGCCTGTTGAGGCATTAGTTGAGTCCAAAGATTGGGCAAGCCTTTCAGCCAAGATTGATGAACTGAAGCCTGGAGATGTAGAGTATGATATGCCTACTGTGAATAAACCTTAAGCCTGCAGCTTCTCTCTCAGTTCCTTGTTCCCCTTCTCATTTATAACCTCAAACTCTTCCGGCGTAATCCAGTACAGTCCTTGCTTTCCTGCTAGTACAGCTTCACGAATCAAGAAGTTTAGGTACAAACACCTATCCTTTTTGCCTTTAGCTTGTTCTGGAAACCCTTTGCCATTCAACCATTTCGCGAAACTATTCAGCGTTTCTTCCTTGAAAGAAGTACACGCCTGTCCCCCAATTGTTTTCGTGCGCCCAATAACTTCTACTTCGTTGGATTTAGGGTTCAAATTAAAAATGATTTTATCATCTTTCATTGACGCAAAGATATCGGATTTGCGTGCAATAAACCGGTCTTCAAGTACACGACGCCACTGCTTGTACTGATCCAGCTGCTCACCTATTGGAACTACTGGATTCAAATCAGAATCAAAGACCTTGTTCAGGCCAAGAATGTATATGTCTCCAGTCTTCAAAGGCTTGGAATACGGCTGGTCCCATTTTCCAGATAAGATAAACTTGATCTTTTCTTGGTTCGTCAGTATCGCGTCTACAATGTACCAATCCTGAACTTCAGTAGGAAACGTTTTTACGTACAGAGGAAGTTCGTCGCGCTTCGCATCCAGTGAAGGTATGCTCGTATCTTCGTCGTCGTATATGACATCAGACATTTCCACATCCTTGTACTCTGGTACTTTCAGTACGCGCTCCAACATCGTCTGGTTTTCGCCAGTAGAGTATGCTACGAAATCGCCCTTGGATTCTAAATGACCCTCTCCAATTTTCAGAGGAGTGTCTATCGCATTCTGAATGAGGTACAATACCACACTCGGATCGTACTCTTTTAGTGATGGCTGCTTTACTAAATCTTTCAACGACCAAATTGGTTTTTGTTTGAACATTTTGATCAGCTTGTCAAACACTTCGTCGCGCACGTCAAGAATTGAAGACAGTGGTCGTTCATGTTTCAAATCAGGCTCTGATGGTTCTAGATGACACACAATCCCGGAAATCTTTTCGTCAAATGTCGGTGCGAACATATCTGCCAACGATAACTTCAGTTCCTTCTTATCCTGTGCCCGAATTTGAGGAACCTTTTCGCGCCGCCAATCGTCCGGCAAACTATTGACAGATAACTGCAGCTCACAATCCATTGCCGATTCAATGACGACTCGCTTGACTTTCGCGATCTTCTGGGCCTTCTCTTCAATGAAGTTGCGGTACACGTACTCGTCATACGTCTCCTGCTTTCCCTTGGGATACCTGCATATATGAAGGTAAATCGTACAGTTCTGCTCCTCAAACGGTAGTAACGAGTGCGAACATGTGCGCATTCCGCGCCCAAGTACCTGCTCAATCCGGCTCATATTGTACCATGGATCCAGTACATGAATCTGGCGGACGTACCGGAAATCTACACCCTCCGACACCTTTGGCGAGGCAATCACTACCCGAATATCTGATCCGTCAATATTGGCTTTGTTGCGCAACCGGTCCAACGATCGCCGAATATCCGTCTCTGACGTATCCGACGTAAACAGTACGTACCGTCCTTTTGATCCACGTTTGATTTCCTCCGACGTATTTTTCAATAGTAGCCTACCAAGTGCCGAATCATACCCGTGCTCCTCCAAACACAT
>TBL_comb47_HYPODRAFT_10003529_pt1 | contig 18441 bp, 24 predicted proteins | sample TroBogypolimnion_40_FD_10682 | JGI IMG/M metagenome (IMG submission 10682)
TCGAAGTTGCGAGTGATCGTGGATGTCAACGCTGGCCAATGCGATGGCCCAATGGAGTCGGTAATGTCCATTGAGCCATTGGCCGATAAAGTTAAAGCTTTTGGCTGGGATGTATCTGTAGTGGACGGCCATGATTTATCTGAACTGACCGCGGCCTGTCTGAAGGAAAGCGAGAAGCCGCATATGGTTCTCTGCTACACCGATCCAGTACGAGGACTGCCGCTATTAGATGAGCGTCGCCCAAGTTTGCACTACCTACGTTTTAAATCCGAAGAAGAGCACTCCAAATATGAGCGTGCCTATGAAGAGATGGTTAAATAAATGAGCTATGAAATTGTAAGCCGTCCCCATGAGCAAAACTTCATTGATTGGTCGAAAGATAAACCCGAGGTTCTCGTTCTGACCGCTGATTTAACAAACTCTTGTGAAGTAGGGCGCTGGCGAGATACCTATCCAGAGCGCTATTTCTCGATGGGAATGGCCGAACAAAATATGATGGGCATGGCGGCTGGATTAGCACGCGAAGGATTCGAACCTTGGCTGCACACCTTTGCGGTATTTCTCTACCGTAGGCCACTAGACCAACTGCAGATGTCCGTTGCTTACCCTTCTCTAAAGGTGCGATTGGTTGGTTTCCTACCTGGCATCTTGACCCCAGGGGGCGTCACGCATCAAGCGATTGAAGATATCGCGGTTTTACGGGCAGTCCCAAATATGACGATCTTGGAAGTCGGAGATGCTACTGAAGCCGAATCAGTTTTGGATGTCGCTCATGCAGTCGATGGACCGGTGTACATCCGCGCGCTTCGAGGTGAAGTAAGCAGAATATTCCCCAAAGATGAGCCATTTATATTCAATACGGCGCGGATACTTTCTACCGGAAGCGACATCACCCTCATTACATCGGGGATTATGACCGAAGAGGCGCTACGAGCAATTCCACTTTTACAGAAGAGGGGCGTTGGTATAACGCACCTGCATGTTTCAACACTTAAGCCATTCACCGATCCCATAGTTATGAAAGCTTTGGCCACTGCAAAATATGGAGTAATCACCATGGAGAACCATTCCATCGTGGGCGGTCTTGGCAGTGCCGTTGCTGAATTGATGTCAGAAAATGGAATGGGTGTGCCGCTCAAGCGAATCGGACTCAAAGATACCTATGCTCACGGAGCTTCCCAGAAATACCTAATGACTGAATATGGGTTCGACGCTAAATCGCTCGTAGGGGTGGTTGAAAGCTTGCTCTCTAAAAACCTTGATATCAGCGAGTCTGAATTGGTCGAATCAAGAACAGTAAGCGTCCACAGTAGCGCGAAGGCCGAGGCACTGTGAACGATCGCATTTGTGTTACGTATGAATATCACGGTACGGGACCCCAAGAGATTGCTGACTTTGTTCGAGTCGAACAGTCGATCGAGTTTCCAATTGATTTAGCTCCCCAATGGATTCAAGATGAAGTGGTCGGAAAGGTAGAAGAGATATCTTCGATCTCTGACGGAGTTTACCAAATTTCTATTTCCTACCCTGCTGGCAATACGGGATACGAACTTCCACAACTACTCAATGTTCTATGGGGAAATGCCTCGCTTATTCCAAATCTTCGCCTCATTGGAGTGGACCTTCCAGATTCGATCTTGGGGAAATTTCGCGGCCCTCGTTTTGGAATAGATGGATTGAGGACACATTTTAGCGCACCTACTAGACCTTTACTTACAACGGCACTCAAACCCATGGGATCAGACTCGAAAACTTTGGCTGAGATGGCTCGCACTTTGGCATTGGCTGGTTTTGATCTCATAAAGGATGATCACAGTTTGGCGAATCAGCCCTGGTCCATGTGGCGCGAAAGAGTCGAATTAGTCTCTAGGGCCGTTAAGGATGCGAATGAAATCACTGGCAAGAATTGCGCTTACGCACCCAGTCTTAACCTGCCATTTGATCAGATTCACGAAGCAGCTCACACTGCAAAGGCGTTAGGTGCTGGATCTCTCTTGGTGTTGCCCGGGATCACCGGATTTGATTCAATGCGAACCCTGGCCGAGGATGATTCGATCGGATTGCCGATTCAAGCTCACCCTGCTTTATTGGGGTCTTACACATCCTCCCCAACAAATGGCATTGCGCACGGACTTCTCTTTGGCACCTTCGCCCGATTGGCTGGGGCAGATATCACGATCTTCCCAAATACAGGCGGGAGATTTTCCTTTACCCCTGCTCAATGTCGGGAAATTCTTGATCACGCGCAGAGACCTTTGGGGCACCTCAAGCCAATTTGGGTCGCACCAGCAGGCGGGATGACTTTAGAAAAGATTCCAGAAATTTTGCAGGCCTATGGAAAGGACTGCGCTCTGCTTATTGGGGGAGCGTTGAGCCGAGGCGATCTCGCCACAAATGCCCAAGCAATGGCGCAGGCCATTCAATAGCCTAATAAAACAAGCTGAAGTCTTAATGTGCTCTGGCCCGGGGCAGATTTAAGTCTTATTTATTTGACGAGTGGCTTGAGGCTCGTTGCAAAAGTTGTGAGCTGTTTAAGCGAAAACCCACCCTGAGTTCCGACACGGATATATGTGGCACCGTATGGCTTTTTCGCCGGCAGGGTGAATGTTATTTCTCCCCCGTGTTGGGCAAATGAAGCCGCCGTACATGTAGAGGTGCCGCAGTAAATCCCGACCTTTGCGGTGATTCCATTAATCTTTGTGGTTCCCAGGGATTGCGGATGATCAACCCCGGTGCAGTTAAAAGCGGCTGCCGTTTCCACTACAGCGATTCCCATATCTGCCGATCCAAAACCGACGAGAAGATATTTATCCTTCTTTGGAAATAGCCGACAAGGGCGCACTTCGAAGTTGAGGGGCTTGAGCCCTAAAGTATTTGCTGGTTTGAGAATTCGATATTTAACCAGAGTTTGTAGATCTTGGTACTTGTCGGCGCCAGCAATGGCGGGAGCAGGATTCACTGAAATGAGTGCTGTCGTGATGAGCGCTAAGACCAGTGCAACCTTTTTCATGAGCTAAATCTATCCGAGAGTTCTAAATTTCGCAGAGAGAAGGAGCGCTCTAGTACATCACCAAGCCACCCGAAATATTTAGATCTTCACCAGTTGTGGAGCCTGATCGATCGGATGCAAGAAATAGTACGCCTTGCGCGACCTCTTCTGGAGTGACAAATCTGCCGGTAGGTACCATTTCTAACCAAGAGGCTGTCACTTCTTCAGGTTTTCTATTTTCCTGCTTTGCGACCTGAGCGATGACGCTATCCAATCGTGGACCAGCAACGAATCCAGGCGAGATGAGATTTGCTCGCACTCCGTACTTACCTAGATCTAAAGCTAAGGTGCGCATCATTCCCACCATGCCAAGTTTAGATGCGGCATACACGCTTCGATTTATGAGCGGCCGTTTTCCTGTTATAGATCCGATGAAAATAATGGAGCCAGATTTTCGAGAGATCATGGAAGGGATGACTGCTTTCGAGAGCAGAAAGGGACCTTTGAGATTTGTGTCGATAGTTTCATCCCATTCGGCTTCATTTAACTCCCAGAGTGGTGCAGCCTTGCCGGCAATGCCGCTGTTATTCACCAAAATATCAATATGGCCAAAGGTTTCTAAAGATTGCGCGACAGAATTTTGTATGGTGGCGAGATCAAGCAGATCTATAGTACAAACAAGTGGTGTTGGGGCGACCTTTAATGAGGCAATCAGTGCCGCAGTGCCATTCAAAGCTGGAATATCTCTTCCCGCCAGAATAAGTTGCGCACCTTCACCTGCCAGAGCGAGACTTATAGCGCGCCCGATTCCTCTGCCTGCACCCGTGACGAGTGCGACCTTGTTCTCCAATTCCTTCACTTTCATCCTCGCTTCTCGATAGAAAGTTACTCACTCAGCCTAATTGGCTCTTACCCTCCCAGCCAATAGTCGCAGAGGTAAACTCCTTGCATGAATTTGGCGACTGGTCGAGTGCTCTCCATAAATATCGCCAGAGTGAGCCAGGCGCAAAACTGGACCGACTCCGGTGAAGGAACGGGAATCAACAAAGCAGCAGTTGATGGGCCAGTCCTTTTCCGCGGTGAGGGCGTTGTAGGCGACACCGTTGTTGATCGAGTAAATCACGGTGGTTATAACAAAGCGGTTTATGCATATGCTCGAGAAGATGCGCAATGGTGGGAGGTGAAGATCGGAAAGCCAATCGCGCCCGGTCAATTTGGAGAAAATCTCACCACAATGGACCTTGATCTTTCGGGTGCGCTTATTGGAGAGCGATGGTGCATAGGGGAGTTACTTCTCGAAGTATCTGAGCCACGGATCCCTTGCCGGAAATTCTCTGGCTTCTGGGATCGCCCGACCCTGATAAAAGAATTCACAGAGGCGAACCGCTCCGGTGCATATTTACGAATTATTGAAGGTGCATCCATCCAAAAAGGTGCATCGATCGAAATCATCCATCGCCCAGAACATGGCATCACAATCTCTGATGTCTTTGCCGCTCGTTCAGGCGCCCGTGAGAAAATTCACGCCATTGCCGAAATCACAGAATTATCTGATGCCTATCGAGAGTGGGCGAAGCGGGTGAGCACTAGTTAGACCCTATGAGCGCTCAATGGATTTACCTTTTTGACCGCGCCACCTGATAAAGCACAGATGAGATCGCATCTTGTGGATCATCTCCATTGGGATAATCACTGAGTTTCACGACGACAGTCTTGGTAGCGGGATCCATAAAGATCTGCTGGCCGTGTAAGCCTTCAGCTAAGTCAATACCAGGGTAGGGATGCCAAACCTGCGCGCCATAACCCCAGCCATAATCCAACTTCACGCGACCGGTGTAGAAATTCTCTTCATCCAAGCGGGGCTAATGAGTTCTTGTCCGCCTGCTTTGCCGTTGTTAAGAACCAATTGACCGATGAGCGCGTAATCCCGAGCGGTTGCATTGAAACAGCAGAATGTCTTTTCGTGGCCGTTGACGTGGTCCACATTCCAGGTTGCCGCTGTTGTTGCTCCGACAGGTTGCCATATGTTCTTGCTGAAGTAATTGGAGACAGTTCCACCGGTTACTTTTTGAATCATGAGTCCCAACATCTGCGTATCTATGCTGCGGTAGTCAGCCTTGGTATCTGGTGCTTCAAGCATCATGCGATTGTGGGACATGAACCAGTTCACATCTGTCGTGGCGTACATCTGGGCGATTCCAACACCCCAGCCCATCGGGCCATTGGGATAGTTATCAGTAACGCCCACTCCAGCTTCCATGTCCAGCAGACTTTGAATCGTGACCTTGTCGAAGGATGTACCCGTTTTCCATTGTGGGAAGAATGAAATAAAGGTGTCAGACTCGCGAATCTTTCCGTTGGGTAACCAATTGTCCGATCACGAGCGAAGTTAAAGTTTTTGCCATGGAGTATGAGGGAAGTTGAGAAGTTTTCGTCATCCCAGCTTTGATGTTGTAGTACTCATAGGTGATGACACCGTTGCGCACAACGAGAAATGCATTGGTAAACGACTTTTGTAGGAACTGATCCCAGGTCAAGGACTGTCCTTGGTATTTCACGGTGGCTGGCATCTGCTCCGTCCCAGTTGGCCAAATTACGGGAGTCGTGGATGGCGCGACAGTGTGCCAAGGCATCAGCGTCGGAGTCTTCGAAGCGGGAGCTAATCCAAGTCGAACAGCTGCGATCACGTTGGGATAGTGGATGTAGTGGAAGAAAGCGGAGAGTCCAATGAAGAGGGCGACGACAACAATGACAAAGTTACGCACAACCTTAATCAAAATTCTCATTCCCGAAGGGTATATCCCTATTTAACAGAGGCGGTGTAAATCTGCTGAATTGATCGATCTAACGTGTTGTCGAATTCTCCGTCATTCTGTTGCTGCTTTAACCCTTCGGTGAGCGCTCTGGAGAAGCTAGCGATTAACCCATCGTGCTGCGCGAGCAGCTCGTTTGCATGAATCTGGGTATATCCACCAGAGAGGGCCGCTACTCGGACGACCCGAGGGTGATGGGTGAGTTCGCGGTAATAGTTTGCTTCGTCGGGGAGCGTTAATTTGAGCATGACGTTCTGCGAACTATCGAGTGAGTCCAGCGCATCCAAGAGCGAACGTTTGAGTATATGTTCGATCCAGTTCTTCTCCGCGCTCTTGATATCTACTTCGGGTTCGATGATCGGGATGAGATCAAATGCTGAAACTTTGTGTGCGATCTCGAATTGTTGATCTACGCAGGCGCCAATTCCAACAGAGTTCGATTCCTGAATGAGTGACCTGGCTTTGGTACCAAAGACTCCATAACTAACTGCCTTATTTAACCGTGTGACTAGCTCGGGGATAGGTTTCATGAGGCAGGCCCCATTGATCACCGGCTGTAATCCATTATCGATCTTAAGGAATGGCACGATTCCCTTGCGATGCCACAAATATTCGGCTGTCGGTAACCCTTCAACTAAACGTTCCATGGTCATTTCAAAGAGAATCGCTCCAAGTATCCGTTCGCTGTTGAACACTGGGCTAGTAATGATGCGGCTCCTCATCTGGTGCACCAAATCAAACATCTGCCCTTCCGTGGAATACTGCGATTCGTCGATGCCGTAGAGATGAAGCGCCTTCGGGGTGCTGCCACCGCTTTGATCGAGTGCAGCTATAAATCCCTTGCCGACCCTCATTCGCTCAAATTGCTCGATGTTCATCTCGCGCCTCACCTTCTGGTTTCGTTAAGTTTTAGGAGTTGATCAAATAATTGTTGAACGCGGATCGCATCTAGATCGCCCGAACGCCCCATTTCACAGGCAGCGGATGCCGTAGCTGTTCCGTATTGCAAAGAGAGTTTCCAGTCAATCAAATCCATCTCTGTAACATCGCCTTGCTCTTCGCTCTTGAGAATAAAGCCAGCAGCTAATGAGTCTCCGGCCCCCACCGAGCTCTTGACCATGACTTCAACAGTGGGGACCCAGATTGTCTTTCCTGAAAATGCGAGGGCAGCGCCCAGGGCTCCGGCATGTACGATCGCCAGCTTTGCTCCCATGATGCATAAGGCCAATGCAGCTCTCTCGGCACGTGTCTGCCCATTGGAGTCTTCTCCTCGAAAGAGATCCTCTGAGAATCCCTTTATGACCGCCTCGGCTTCATCAAGATTGGGTGAGACGATATCGGCGCCATGGCGCAGTGCCCATATAAGGAAGTGCGGTGCTGCATCGAAAAATATCAGGCTCTTGCTTCGATGTACTAGGGATATTAGCTCGGCAATGTTCTCTTCACTAATTCCGATCGGGAAACTTCCCATGCTAGCAACAATTTCTCGAGGCTTGATTTCGTGCTGAATCGCCGCCAGATATGCATCCCATTCCCCCTGCGAGATGGATGGACCTTCTTCGTTGACGATGGTTGTTGTGGGCGAATTGTCTTCGTGGTACATCGTGGCCACCCGTATTTTTCCGTGATAACTCGAAGTCTTAAAATCCAAACCTTCTTCTGCAAGGAATCGAGAGTATTGATCGCCATCTAGATCACCGATCAATACCAGAAGTGGAGATCTCTTCTTGAGTGATTTACCAACACGAGCAGCGTCGATCCCCTTTCCACCGGCACGTACTTCTGCCGAAGGTGCGCGCATGATAGCGCCGCGCTCAAAGTGCGACATCTGCAAAGTCCTTGAAAAACAAGGGTTTGGGTTACAGATCAACATGTATTCAATGTATACCTGCTCTCTGATGGCAGGTATGAGATACGTAATAGATTACGAGTGTAGGCACTCAACACTTTTCGCGAGTGTGTAAAAGGTCTAGAAAACACGCACTCTAAGAAGTTGAAGGCGATACTGGAGTTGGATTATTGAGGTTTAAAAGCCTTGATAATCGAAGCAGCAGCGCCAGAGAGTTCTGCAGGAATAATCCAGAGTTTGCTCGCGGTGCCATTGGCAATGATAGGAAGTTGCTCGAGGTACTTGTAGGCCAATACTTTTTCATCGGGATTAGCTTTGTGGATTGCATCGAAGACTCTGGCAATAGCCGTAGCTTCACCTTCGGCGTTGATCACACGGGCCTGTGCTTCACCTTCGGCACGCAAGATATCTGCCTGCCGATTTCCTTCAGCTCGAAGGATTTGACTCTGCTTTTCACCTTCGGCAGTTAAGATTGCGGCACGCTTATCGCGATCTGCACGCATCTGTTTCTCCATTGATTCTTGCACGCTTGGAGGTGGCTCAATCGCCTTAATCTCGACTCGGTTAACGCGCACGCCCCATTTGCTTGTGGCTTCATCCAGGACGCCGCGCAAGATTGCGTTGATATGATCACGCGAAGTCAGTGCTTTCTCTAGATCTAATCCACCGACAGAGTTACGCAGCGTTGTTACAACGAGTTGTTCGATGCCTTGGATGTAATTCTCAATTTCATAGGTAGCTGACTTAGGATTGGTAACTTGGAAATAAATTACGGTATCGATGCTGACCACTAAGTTATCTTCAGTAATAACTGGCTGAGGCGGGAAGGAGACTACTTTTTCGCGCAGGTCAACCAGGGGACGTAAGCGATCGATTCCTGGCACAATTAAATTGAGCCCAGGTTCAAGGGTCTTGTGATACTTGCCAAGGCGTTCGACGATTCCAGCGCTAGCCTGTGGAATGATGCGGATCGATCCAATCGTGATGAGGATGGCGAGTAGAACCACAACGCCTAGTCCGATCAGTAGAGCCATCATTACTCCTTAATTGACTTGGGATTCACTTCGTAAAATCACGACCGCTACGGCGCCATCAATCCTCGTTACGGTCACGTTCTGTCCGATTTCGATGGTGCCGCCTTCGCTGCGCGCCGTCCACGTTTCGTTTTTCAGAGTGATTGTTCCCGAGGAATCGGAAATTTGAGAAGTAGCAACTGCCTTTTGGCCAATTAGGGCACGGATGCCGGTATCGGATGGAGGGGTTTTGCGAAATATGTAGCGGGTTAATATCGGTTTGAGGCGCAGGCTAAGAACAGTCGCTAGCGCAAAGAGAACCCATTGGGCTGGCACATTTGGCGTAATCAATCGAGCGAGAGCTGCGAAAACGGCACCCATGGCGAAGGATGCGAAGACGAGGCTGAAGTTGAGAATTTCCAGGACAACGAAAACTCCAGCGATAGCGAACCAGGTCCATGCATGCATCTTCTGTTTATCTCCTCCGTAGTAAGGTAGCACCAAATACATTAGACCGGAGGTTCGACTATGGCACTACGCGAAAAGGATTTACTTCAGATTTGGAACGGGCAACGCGCCCAGCGAATCTCCTCGCAGTTGGCACCCACCATCCTCTTGGCCGCCGTTTTAGTTCTCACGACTACCGGAAAGCTGACCTATAAGTCGCCGCTCGATCTTAAAGCCTTCACCCTCGGTTTGGTTGCCGCGGGCGGGGTCTTCTCATTGAGCGGAATGCTCGCTTCGATTAAAGATAGCCGGGCGCTCACTCGCAGCATGCACGAAGTCGGCGATGTTTCGCAGCTGGGACTCAGCATTTCGACCAATTCCAACAACTTATTTTTTACTGGGTTCCTCTTTGCAAGCTTAAGCCTCTTCAATTTTGCGGTACTTTCATTCTACTTATTTAAGAAGCCTTAGCGAAATAAATAAAAAACCCCGCGAGTGAATTCTCGCGGGGTTTTTTTATTGCTGATTATTAACCAACAGCTTCGCCAGCTGCTTCCTTCATGGCCTTTGCATGTTCTGCACCGGTCTTGAGCGGTGCAGCTTTGAGTGCAAGAGCAACCAAAAATCCAATTGCAGTAACGGGCGCTGCAGATATGAATACGATGTGGAAAGCCTGCACATAACTGTGAAGAACCGTTGCTTGCAACTCTGGAGTGAATTTCGCCATGACGGCTGGATTATTTCTCAACTGAGAAAGCGCCTGCGGAGTTGCTCCGACAAGTGCTGCTGGATTTTTTGCTGTGAGTGATGAGACACCACTTGTGATGTAACCCGTCAACTTACTTGCATAGATTGATCCGAAAATAGCGACGCCGAGAGTTCCACCGATAGAACGCCAGAAGGTGTTCAAGCTGGTTCCGACGCCCATATCCCTGACATCGAGCGAATTTTGCAGTGCGATAACGATGTTCTGCATCGAGAATCCGAGTCCAGCTCCCAGCAGGAGTTCAAAGACGGCAATCTGCCAGTATGCAGTTGTTTCGCTCAGAATTACCAATCCTGAGAGAGCCATGGTCATGAGAACCATTCCGGCAACGGGGAACATCTTGTATTTACCGTGTTTGGAAATCCACTTTCCTGAACCAATCGATGCCGAGATGATTCCAAGCATCAACGGGAGCAGCTTCAAGCCGGACAAGGTGGCTGAATTGTGCTTCACCAGCTGGAAATACAGCGGCAACATCACGATCGCACCGAACATCGCCGCACCCACGAGGAATCCCAAGAGCGATGTGATGTTGAAGGTATGGTTCTTGAATAAACGGAGCGGAAGAATTGGTTCAGCAGCCTTCGCTTGATTAACCAAGAAGAGCGCGAATAACACTAATCCGCCGCCGATCCAGAGCAAGGTCTTAGCCTTGAGCCAACCAACTTCTGGAGCATAAACAGAAATACCAAGAAGGACGGCCGAGACGGCAAGGACCAAAATAAAAGCGCCAAAGTAATCGATCTTGTGCTCTTTATGAATTTTAGGAATATGCAATACGGCAGATGTGATAATCAACGCGATGATTCCAAGTGGAAGGTTGATGTAGAAAATCCAACGCCATCCGGTAACTCCAAGAACCTTGTTATGGTCGGAGAAGAATCCACCGAGGAGTGGACCAGCAACAGTAGCTAAGCCCCAGACCGCTCCGAAGTAACCTTGGTAGCGACCGCGTTCACGAGGTGAAACAACATCACCGATGATCACGAAGGTAAGTGACATAAGTCCACCGGCACCGAGACCTTGTAGGGCACGGAAAGCGATGAGCTGCGTCATGGTATGTGCAGCGCCTGCTGCGAAGGAACCTATTAAGAAGGTAACGATTGCGAATTGGAAGACCTGACGACGACCGTAAAGGTCGGAGATCTTTCCATAAAGAGGAGTAGATGCTGTCGATGTCAGCAAGTAGGCGGTGACTACCCAGGTGTAATGGTTGAGTCCACCGAGATCGACGGTGATGGTCTTAAGCGCAGTAGAAACGATCGACTGATCGAGCGCCGCAAGAAGCAGACCCGTCATCAATCCAAACATTACGGTCATGATCTGCTTGTGGGTCATTGGTGCGTGTTCTTTATTTTTTTCAGACATGTAATCCCTTATCAATTAGGAATGGCTCTTCGAGTGGGTGAGGTCATTGAACTTTCAAGTAATTCTAGCGTTGCGAGAGAGTTGTTGCTTGCTACGCTTGGTACATGAAGAGCGTGACCGCTGAAAATCTGGTGAAAACCTATCGAAAAGGGGCTGTTCGGGCTCTCGATGACCTCAGCCTCGATGTCGAAGAAGGCACCGTTTTAGGGGTCCTGGGCCCCAATGGAGCCGGTAAAACCACCGTAGTACGCGTTCTCTCTACCCTGCTCATTCCCGATTCTGGCCACGCCACAGTCGGTGGAATAGATGTGGTGAAGAACCCCAAGGCGGTGCGCCAGATTATTGGTCTATCCGGGCAATATGCCGCGGTCGATGAAACGTTGACCGGCTGGGATAACTTGGTCATGTTCGGCCAGCTCTATCACTTGAGCGCAGCGCAGGCGCGGGTACGAGCCACCGAGCTCTTGGCGCAGTTCTCTCTCACCGACGCCGCACGGCGCCCTATTAAGACCTTTTCGGGCGGAATGCGCCGTCGTCTGGACCTCGCAGCATCTTTGATTATTCGACCAAAGGTTTTATTTCTAGACGAACCAACGACGGGACTTGATCCCCGGGGTCGTATGGAGATGTGGGGAGTTATTGAAGATCTCGTTCGTGAGGGGGTCACCCTGCTTTTAACCACCCAATATTTAGAAGAGGCCGACCAATTGGCCGATGACATTGTTGTGATCGATCGCGGTCGAGTTATCGCGCGCGGAACCTCCGACCACCTCAAGGATCAGGTCGGTGGCGAAAGAATTGAGATCGTCGTTGCAGAAGCCAATATTGATAAGGCGAAAGAGATTATCGAAAAGGTAACTCACGGACATGCAACTGTCGATCACGGATTGCGCAGGATTTCAGTTCCAGTACTTGATGGCACCCAATCTTTGATCGCGGTAATCCGCGAATTCGATAGCGCCGGGATTCACGCGCTTGACCTCGCTTTGAAGCGCCCATCCCTCGACGATGTTTTCTTATCGCTTACTGGTCATGTAGCCGAGGAAGTTGTGGCCGAAGAGCCCGGAAAGAAGAAGAAGGGAGCCCGCACATGAACGGAATAAAAGATGCTCTTGTCATTACCAAGCGCCAACTCTTGCAATTGACCAGGGTTCCTGAAGTACTCATTTTTAACACCATCCAGCCCGTGATGTTTGTGCTGCTCTTTCGCTATGTATTTGGTGGCTTGGGAGTCGGTATCAAAGGCGGATATGTACAACTGTTGATGCCAGGAATCTTTGTGCAGACGGTTACCTTCACTCTGGCAGCTACCGCGCAAGGTTTAGCTCAAGATATGGAGAAGGGTCTGATCGATCGCTTTAGATCACTGCCCATCGCTCGTTCTGCACTTGTAGTAGGTCGAACACTGGGCGATGGTCTACTTAACATCGTTGTGCTCGTTGTTATGGGGCTCGCTGGCTACTTAGTGGGATGGCGTCCAACTTCCGGACCCTTCCATATATTCCTCGGCTTCTTGATGCTGCTCTTCTTTGGTTACGCGCTTTCTTGGGCTGGTGTTTTCGCCGGACTGATGTCGAAGGATGCTCGCGTAGTCGCCAACGTCTCCTTCCTTTTCACCTTCCCGCTGACCTTTCTATCTAACGCCTTCGCATCGACAACTTCGATGCCCAGAGCGCTGCAGTACTTTGCGGAATGGAATCCGGTTTCAACGATGGTTGCCGCTGCGCGTCAGCTCTTTGGTTTTCACAATACCTTTGGTGTAACAGCGAATTCTTTCCCGAGTCAAAATCCCATCGTGGCTTCGTTGATATATATGGTTGTAATCATGGCGATCTTTATTCCGCTCAGTGTCAGGCGTTATAAGAGCGCAAATAGCCGCTAAAAGAAGGGCTACGCATAAGGGTTTGCCTCGAGAATGGTGACCACGAAGATCTTCTTGCTTGGGGTCTCGTAATTAACCTGTTCGCCAATTTTGGCTCCAAGAATTGCAGAGCCGAGTGGAGACTTCTCGGAGTAAACCTCGATATCGCCAGTGGCGATCTCGCGGGATCCTAAGAGGAATGTCATTTCATCGCCGGCCATATCAATCTTGACGACCATGCCCAGCCCGACGACTCCTGATTCACTTTCTGGAGGCGTACCAATGTGGGCGTTTTCGAGCATATGTTTTAACTGGCGAATGCGACCGACAATCTTTCCTTGCTCTTCGCGGGCGGCGTGGTAGCCACCGTTCTCTTTAAGATCTCCTTCAGCCCGAGCAGCCTCAATCTTCTTGACGATATCGGCGAAGCGGGGACCTTCCAGGTCGAGGAGTTCGGCGCGCAGTCGCTCGGCTGCGTCGAGAGTGAGCCAGGTCTGGTTTGTCATAAGAGAGGGAGTTTAACGCGGGCTAAGAACAATGTTCAATTGTGGCCGAGACCGCTGCCGTTCGTGTGGGAATCACTATTCGACGTGTGTAATTGTGGCCACCAGCGGGAATCGTGTCGGTTATTTGTCCGACGATATTTGCTTGATAATCGCTGGCGGTCAGGATGCATTGATGGGAGCGGCTAGCTGTCCTCACATTGATGAAATACCGTAGCGAGACCTCTTTCGGATTGGCTACCGAGAAGGAGATTAGGTCGGTAGACACCTCGGGCTTTGAATAGTGGTTTGCTGACCAGATCAACCAGCCGCCCCCAACTACCAGCACGATGAGGGCGGGAATCAGCCAGGGCCGCCGAGCCTTCTGGGATTTGCCGTAACGCTGGTGGAGATAGTCATCACTAGCGGTCTCGTCCATACAGGTAAGCATAGGTCAGAACTTCGTAGGATAATCGGGTCATGAATGACAACACAGACATCAACACGGGGCTCGCCGCATCGCTCGTCATGATCGTTCTCACTGTGGCTTTTGTCTTTCTTATAGTGAGTTTTTATCGTCGATATAAGCGCGCTGCGAAGCCGACTGATGAACAAGAGTAAATTCCGCAGAGTAATTTCAATATTTTTAGCAGTGCTGCTGGGTACTGGAGTCTTCTTCGAGCTAGGGCTTTGGCAATGGCATCGTGCTCAGGCGACAGCACTTCAGGGAAAGGTCGTTCCTAGCGCGGTCCCCATCGCCCTTACCTCAGTAGATGTCGCAGGAAAAAATATTTACACGGCAGCTGTAAATCGCATCGTTACTTTGCAGGGGCACTACGTCGAAAACTATGTAGCACCTACGCAATCGGTTAGTGGCCAGGGTTATAAAGACCTCTCCGTTGGACTCTTCTTGATCTCCAACAACCGTGCCATCCTGGTAGTGCGTGGACTTAATGATGGATCCTTTACATTTAACGATCAGACGCTCTCGGTTGTTGGACGGCTCTATCCACGCCAACAGGAAGATCATGGCTTCAACTCTGCGAAATCCTTGGGTCGGCTCGATCCAGCGCTGATTGCTGGCACTGGTGGCTACAGCCTCTTTGACGGATATGTGGTTGCAACAACAGAGGTGGATCAGAGCGGTCAACTAGTTTCAGGCACGCGCGTTCCTGCGCCAGTACTCCAGCAGTCGATATCGGGATTTTATTGGCAACACATTTCCTATGTAGTCATCTGGTGGTTTATGGCGCTCCTCGTGATGGCCGCTCCATTTATTTCAAGGCGGAGCGCCAAACACCATGAAATCGCCGATAAGGTGGGGGCATGAAAAAGGGTCTAGAAGGTGCACTCCAGCGTTATCGAATCATGGCTGTTTGGTCGGGCTGCATGTCCTTGCTTCTTTGGTTCATTGAAGTGCCCGAAAATCACATACTTCATCACTATTCAGGCGCCCAAGTTAAGTGGGCTTGGATCGCGGTACTTCACGGCTTTACCTACCCAATTTATGTAATTGCAGCCTTCAATTACTCTCTCAAATCCCGTAAGAGTTTTCCTGGAACCATCGCATTCATCTTGGCAGGAACCTTGCCCGTCGCCTCGTTCATCGCAGAGCGCAAAGCGATGAGTGATTTCAAGAAGAGATGACGAACCCCGTAAAGCGCGCTGTAAAGGCGATGCTTTATCCGATTTATGAACGTCGCTTGTTGCGTCAACTTGATTTCACCCAGACTCCACACCATGTCGGAGTCATCTTGGATGGCAATCGCCGGTGGGCTAAATCAAATTTTGGTGCAAATCCCGAAGAGGGCCATCGCGCCGGCGCAGATAAAATCATCGAACTTCTCACCTGGTGTGAAGAGGCCGATGTAACAATCATTACCTTATGGCTCCTCTCTACCGATAATTTGAATCGTGACCCCGAGGAGCTGGAATCTTTGCTCAGGATTATTGCAACGGCGGTAGATCACCTAGATGAATTAGGTCGTTGGGAAATCAAACCCTTGGGCGCCCTGGAATTATTGCCAGAGTGGTTACATCTGAAGTTGAAGGATGTGGAAGCGCGTAGCAAGGGTCGGACAAAGACAGTCGTCAACGTCGCTATTGGTTATGGGGGGCGTCACGAAATTGTCGATGCTGTACGAGAGTTTATAAAAGATGGAATTAAAGAGGGCAAGAGTGCGGATGAGATTAGCAAGACGCTCTCGATCGATGAAGTCAGTAAGCACCTTTACACCGCGGGGATGCCCGATCCAGAACTGGTAATCAGAACATCAGGGGAGCAACGGTTATCGGGATTTCTGCTCTGGCAATCGGCACATTCTGAGTTCTACTTCTGCGAGGCGTACTGGCCCGATTTTAGAAGGGTTGATTTCCTGCGTGCCCTGCGCGCATATGCCCAGCGCCATCGGCGATTTGGGCGTTAATAAGTAACCTGAGTCGACCCCGTAAATTTGCTTTTTGCTCCCGCGTGTCGTCGACCCCCGAAGGCTGGCGAGTTTTACTTTATGAGGCATAAGTTCTATTTGTCCCAGGGGTCACTTGGGTCAGATAGAAGCCGACCTAGAACTCTTAAATACACGGAAAGCGCGAGGACCTCTTGGCAAAGAGCCAAAATAAAGGGCGCAAGACGTATGTTTTGGACACCAGTGTTCTGCTGGCAGATCCCGCCGCGCTCGCCCGCTTTGCCGAGCATGAAGTCATCATTCCGATCGTCGTCATCGGAGAACTCGAAACCAAACGTGATCACCCGGAATTGGGCCACTTTGCCCGTGCCGCGCTACGCGCCCTAGATGACCTGAGAATTAGCCATGGCCGTCTTGATCAGTCGATAACGATCAATGAGCTGGGCGGAACCATAAAGGTCGAGCTCAACCACTCCGATCCCACCTCCCTGCCTGCCGGCTTCTTACGGGATGGATCGAATGACTCCCGCATCTTGGCGATCGCCAGAAATTTGATGGCTGAGAGCCGCGAAGTTGTCCTTGTCACCAAGGATCTGCCTCTGCGGGTTAAAGCCTCCTCTGTTGGTGTTGAGTCTGAGGAGTACCGCCATGAATTGGCGTCTAGTTCTGGCTGGACCGGAATGGTCGAAGCGAGCGTCGGAGGCTCGGTGATCGATGCCCTCTATGAAAATGAACGCACCGCACATGAGTTAGCTAAAGAGCATCCGTGCCATACCGGAATCGTTTTGCATTCCGAGAAGGGCAGTGCACTAGCTCGAGTAACTCCAGATAAGAAATTGCAATTAGTCCGTGGGGACCGCTCGGCCTTCGGTCTTCATGGCCGATCCGCAGAACAGCGAGTAGCACTTGATCTCCTTCTTGATAATGAGATTGGAATTGTCTCTCTTGGTGGGAGGGCTGGAACTGGAAAGTCGGCGCTCGCTCTCTGCGCTGGACTCGATGCAGTTCTGGAAAGGCGTCACCATAAAAAAGTTGTGATCTTTCGCCCGCTCTATGCCGTCGGCGGACAAGAGCTTGGGTACTTACCGGGAAGCGAGGGCGAGAAGATGTCGCCTTGGGCGCAGGCCGTCTTCGATACTTTGGGAGCATTGGTGAGTCAGACCGTCATCGATGAGATTGTCGATCGAGGGCTCATCGAAGTTTTGCCACTCACCCACATCAGAGGTCGCTCACTTCACGACTCCTTCGTCATTGTTGATGAGGCGCAGTCGCTAGAGCGCGGAGTTTTGCTCACCGTCCTCTCTCGGATTGGCCAAGGTTCGCGGGTAATCCTCACCCACGACATTGCTCAGCGCGACAACCTTCGGGTGGGGCGCCATGATGGCGTAGTCGCGGTCGTCGAGTCGCTCAAGGGCCATCCTCTCTTCGCCCACGTCACCCTGACCCGCTCCGAGCGCTCGCCGATCGCCGCTCTAGTCACTGAGATGTTGGAAGAGCCAATTAATTTCCTTGCCTAATCGCCCTCGCCTCACCCGAATTACCCCCTCAGCGGACATTTCGGACATAAGGGGTTCTATACAGGCTGACCTGCACCTTTAGTAACTCCATTTTTTGTGAATTTAAAATTTATCCGCCGCTATGCGGAGATAGATTTGCACCCACTCTTGACCTCTGTAACTCTCTAGCCTTGTTGGGCAATATTTAGCCCACGAATCGATGAGAGCAAAGGAGGCCAGGCCATGATGACGTCGCTGAAAAAACCGATCGTTGTGATGACCGCTGCCCTTGCCATCACGCTGCTTGCCTCTGTTAACACCACCTTTGCCCAAGTGAACTTCGCAGAGACGGTCGTGATACCAGATACACCGACCGCGACCTCAATCCTGGTTGACCCGACCATTACGTTGAATCAGAATATCGGCGCCATCTATTTGGGCTCGGGTAGTTCGGTCGACGCTGGCGAGATGGCTCTGGTCTCTCTGGCGGCCCGTCAGGTTCAACTAGCTAAAACCCCCGCGGGAGCTCGAATCGTTGCAGGCCAATTGGTGACGACCACGTATAAGTGGAATGCGAAGCAGATGTCATGCCTCAACACGCTCTGGAATGGCGAGAGCCATTGGAACTTTAAGGCCCACAACTACTCTAGCGGCGCGACAGGAATCGCCCAGGCGCTGCCGGCTAACAAGATGGATGTAATCGCCACTGATTGGCGCACCAATCCGGTGACCCAGATCAAGTGGGGGATTCGGTATATCAAGATTCGCTATGGAACCCCGTGTAAGGCCCTGGCTAAAACCCGCTGGAGTGGTTACTACTAAAGTCGAAAGCCCCATCAGCCCCATCAGCCCCCTAGCCACGGGTGCAATTTCCTTGTCAGCCTAGAACCTTGTAACCTTAGCCACGCTGGTTCACGGGATTTCCGACCCAGTACGCCCAATGTCTTCCTAA
>TBL_comb47_HYPODRAFT_10003530_pt1 | contig 18439 bp, 30 predicted proteins | sample TroBogypolimnion_40_FD_10682 | JGI IMG/M metagenome (IMG submission 10682)
GTTTCGTAAGGTGTTAGCGCACTTGAATGGCTCGCAAGGTCAACGGGATAGATGGCGTAGAATAGCATACGATGACAAGACTACTGCCTGTCTTTAAAAACGGCGATGCTGGTAGCAGACTGAAACACTCGCAAGGGGTTCAGTGGAAATCGAGAGAAAGCAGACTCGCAAGGTCGGTAATAATGCTCGGGGTGCTACTAGGTTAGGATGTATTCTCAGTCCGCCAATTTATATGCAAACACATTAGTTGAGCTTGATGCTTTGACTGATCAACATAGCTACATAGGGTAGATTAGTGTGTTTACATATAAGTATTATAGCGGGATAGAGTAACGGTAATTCAGCAGGCTCATAACCTGCAGATCCTGGTTCGATTCCGGGTCCCGCATCCAAATTTGGTGATTGTGTGGAGCTAAGGCAATTTGCTGGACTATGAAGCACAACGAGAGCGTTGAACTTGAAATAGGTTCAACCACCAGACCAATATGGCCAGTTGGCAGAGCGTTGATGCGCCGGATTGCAAACTCGGTTTAGGTAGGTTAAACTCCTACACTGGCCTCCAAGTTTTGCCTGTTTCTTAAAACAGGCCGGTGTAGTGTAAGAGATGAGGAATTGCAAATTTCCAAGCTGACGCTAAAACGTCTCCATGGAAACCATTAAAAAACGTTCCAGTGCTCCAAGGTCCTCGCAAGAAATTGCATGTTTGTTGATCCTTGGTATATTGGTAACCACTGCTTTTTGTCTTTTGCTCTAGCTATGATGCCTAATGAACATCAGTCTAATGTCAATTGCACATTGTTCAGCAATTTACTTGCTTACACTCACTGTCTTTTTCAAACACAAAGGAATTCAAAATGAACATTACACTACGCAAAGCCAACGCACTACAGGCAGCAATTCAAGAACACATCAAAAGCATTGACATCAAAACATCGGTGTCCGTGAACGAATTCCAACTGCCTTTTGATGAAATCAGCCACGCACGTGAAACCCTGTTGGCCAACGACAAACGCCGTGCAGACTTGACTGCCACCCTGTACGTGATCCGTGCCCAAGTGGGTGATGCAAATTCTGCCAGTGGTGTCGGCGCACAGTTGGCACAGGCAGCATACATCGACAAGCGTGTGGCACAGTTGAAGACCTTGGTCGACTCCAAAGCCTCAGACAGCCTTGATGTGGTTGTGGGCAAGTTGGACAAGATCCGCAATGACAAGGGTGAAAGCCGTCGCAGCATCTATGCCGGCGACACAGTGGACACTGGTGTGTTGGATGCAGCACAGATTNACCAGTTCAAGACNGACATGCAGATGCTGAAAAAGCAAAAGCAGGCAATCAATGATAAAGTGTTGGAACTCAACATCCGCACAGAAATCACATTGTCTGACAGCGATGTGGCACTGTTAAAGCAGGAACAGTTGATTTAACTACACAGCCCCGCAAGGGGCTTTTTTGTGGGTCCTTAGTTCAACGGATAGAATACCATGCTTCGAACTTGGGGATAGGGGTTCGATTCCTCTAGGGCCCTCCAAATTTAGTAATTTAGTAATTTAGTACTTTAGTGCGACTTGTACCAAAATGATTTTGGTGCTATAATATAGTTTTAGCGCAGAAAGGAGACAGCATGATGATAGTAGCAAAAATGAACGGACGCATTGTTGAAGTGATCCGTGTTGCTGACACTGTAGGCTTCTCTCAAGAGCGCGGATGGGTTATGATCTGCACAGACTTTGAACAGCCTAATCGTAAAAAACAACAATTTAAGTGGGTACCTGCTGCAACTCAATTTGAGTGGGTACGTGAGTTTAACTTTGGAGCATGATATGCCTTGGATTCAGAATGTAGCATGTAGCGACATCACACGGGGATTTCATATTGATCCTGGTGTGAATGCTATGTTGATACAGATTGCAGATCCTCCTGGCGACTTCCCCGTTCCCAAGTATCAGTTCCGTGAAACGCATCAATTTGAATTTCTTGATGTAGAGGAACAGGATCCAGTACTTGACGAGGCCATGCGTTGTAGCCCAGAGCAGGCAGCAGAGCTGGCCCGTTTGTTGCAACACGCATTGGACAATCATATGAATGTGATTGTTCATTGTCATGCAGGAGTGTGCCGTAGTGGTGCAGTTTGTGAAGTTGGTGTTATAATGGGATTCAGTGATACAGAAGCATTCCGTGCCCCTAACTTACTTGTTAAGCACAGAATGATGAGGGCATTGGGCATGTACTATGATGAGAACGAAGCTCCCACCATAAATGGCCAGCCCTATCAATACAGCGCAGGAGGCATTATTTTGCCTCCTACACATGAAGGTGATGTTTAATATGACACAGAAGAACTATTTGTACATGTTGATTGGTGTTCCTGCCAGTGGCAAGAGCACTTGGATTGCAAGTCAAGAATGGGCACGGGATATTCCTGTTGTGTCTAGCGATCGTTTCATTGACGAACATGCACAAAAGCAAGGCAAGACCTACAATGAAGTGTTTGATGAATACATCAAGATTGCAACAAAGTTGATGGAAAACCAAGTGTTGATCTGTCAAGCAAACAACAAGAACGTGATCTGGGATCAAACAAACTTGACAGCCAAAAGTCGTGCAGCCAAGTTGAAGATGTTGCCCGACTACTACAAGATTGCAATGGTGTTCCCAACACCAGATGCCGAAGAACATAAGCGTAGGTTAGCCAGCCGTCCGGGCAAGACCATCCCCTTGGTGGTATTGCGGTCCATGGCTGCTAACTTAGAGTTACCAACAGAAGCGGAAGGTTTCCAAGAAATCTGGTACGCATAAGGAGAGAATATGACAAAATGGATCACAAGTGACTTGCACTTTGGACACGCAAACATCATGAAGTTTTGCCCTGTAACACGGGCCGGCTTCACAGATGTGGCAGACATGCGTGAAAAGATGATTGCAGAATGGAACGCAAGTGTGCAGCCAGAAGATGAAGTCTTCATCTTGGGTGACTTTGCCTTCTTGCCAGCAAAAGATGCTGTACAAATCTTGCGCCGTTTGAACGGCACCAAGATCTTGATTGAAGGCAATCATGACCGCAAGTTGTTGAACGACCCTGCATTCCGTGCAGAGTTCAAAGAAGTGCATCAGTATTTGCGCTACAACCACGAAGGACAAGTGGTTTGTATGTTTCACTATCCCATCTCGGAATTTGACCAAATGCACCGCGGTGCAGTTCACTTCTTTGGACATGTTCACGGAAAAGAAACTGGATTAGAGAAGTTTCGTGCCCGTGATGTAGGAATGGACGCTACAGGTCGTGTGGTCAGCCGCTTGGATGAAATGATTCGTGACGCATTGAAGGGCGAAATCCGCGCCCATCACTAAAGTAGTACTCGTGTACTACTTTTGACTCAAAATGGTTTTGGTTGTATAATATACACATACAGACAGCAAAACAGGAGTAGGCGATGAACGAACGAATCAAAGACATTGCAGTGGCGGCTGGTGCCAAATTGAACGAAGGTTTTTACGGGNAAATCTGTGGCATCTTAATGAGTCCAGCTGAATTGGAAAAGTTCTCTGAGTCATTGATTCAAGAATGCTTGTTGAAAATTAATGGTGCAAAGATTCGTAATGAATCCTATGCTGAATTGATTGAACGAATCAAAGAAGATTTCGGAGTTGAATGATGAACAAAGATGAATTACGAAAGTTCGTATTAGACAATCCCAAGTTGGTCACGATGCGGCCAGCTGGCGATGGCATCTATGTGCTAAAGTACAAGCGGACTGTGTTCTACGATAACTTGTGGAACGAGTATTTAGAAGAATGCCGTGGCACAATCGTTGATGCAGACTTCAACGTGGTGTCCCGTCCATTTACCAAAATCTACAACTACGGTATCGAAGCCAAGGCTCCTGTGTTGGTAGATGATACTCCGGTTACAGCTTATCGTAAAGTCAATGGCTTTATGGTGGCCATGACTTGGTACCGGAACGATGTGTTGGTGAGTACTACTGGTAGCACTGATAGTGATTTTGTTGGTTACGCACGAGAAATGATGCAGAAGCACATGCCTTGGGCAGATTGGCAAATGGAACTCAAGTCAGCAGAAGGCATGACCTTGATGTTTGAATGTGTGCATCCCTCTGATCCGCACATTGTACCAGAATCTGCTGGTATGTATTTCTTGGGTTGCCGTGAAAACGCATGGGACAGTGAAGTCAAGATGTACGGTAAGGACATGGCAGAATGGGCACGTGACTATGCGCTGAGCCATTTGAAGTGTGGATATGCAGAAGCTGTTCATACTACTGTTGGCGAGCTTGTAGAACACACAAAGAATGTTCGCCATGAAGGTTTTGTATTTTACACAGCAGACAATGTCAGTGCTAAAATCAAAAGCCCTTACTACTTGACCAGCAAGTGGGTGGCTCGTAATCCTCGTACAGATAAACTTGTTGATATGAATAATGACATCAAGAAAAATTTGGACGAAGAATACTATCCCTTAGTTGACGCAATCCGTGCCAACATTGTGGAATACACAGCAATGGACGAGCAAGCTCGTCTGGCTTGGGTACGTAACTTTGTAGGTGCAGTATGATTGATGAAAGTCATTTGCCAGTCAGTGAACAAAGTCTAGTCTACCGCCTGCGTAAACGGGCGGAGATTAGACGCAACATTCAAGACAGAAAAAGTGTGCAAGAAGGTCGAGCTGACCGTATTGCCGACCTGCTGGAAGAAGCAGCCAACGAGATTGAACGCCTGCAGAAAACACTTTAACCAAACTGCTAGACAAACAATCATAAGTACAGTATAATAACACATTAAACAATGCGTCTGTGATGTAATCGGTAGCCATGCGAGTCTTAGAAGCTCGTGCCGCAAGGCGTGTCAGTTCGAATCTGACCAGACGCACCAATATGCCCTGAGGTCTTAACAGTCCCGGGGCACCAAACAACAATTTTCAACAACTCCTCAAAGGAATGACATGCAGTACAATAGCCGTGGTACAACAATTGACACAGAAAAATGTGTTGAAAATATTGGCAGCAACCGCTACCTAATGGTTATCGTGGCCAGCCTACGTGCTCGTGAAATTGCAGTACAGAATCGACACAGCGAACGATTTGAACACTGGCATACCCCTGTTACTGCCTTACTGGAAATCCAAGAGGGCAAATTGGACACCAGCAGTCTCAAACGTCTTAAATAAAAATACTGCGGGATTAACTCAGGGGTAGAGTGTCAGCCTTCCAAGCTGTTCGTCAGCGGTTCGAATCCGCTATCCCGCTCCAATATTATGACAGAAGAAAAGAAATCTCGTAATCCCTTTATCAATGCGGCCAACGCTGCCAAAGCAGCAGCCGCCAACCCTCGTGTCCCGGCCAGCACTTCAGCACGGGTACAGCAAGCCAAGTTCAAGCCACAGGTTAGCGCAAACAAACCCACAGGTAGAAAAACTGGTCGAGGTGGCTAATGACTTGGCCTTTGTTTAAACCCCCAAAAGAAAATACCGGTTGGACTTGGCGTGAGCACATCTTCACTGACCAAGAACTTGATCGTATTGTTGAACTTGGCCTCGAAGCAGGCATGGCAGATGCCACAGTGGGAGTGGGCAATGTGGACAGTTATCGTGCCAGCAGCATCAGTTGGTTATCCACTGACGATCCCGAACACGATTGGATCTATGCCACACTTGAGCCAGTGATTCGCAAAGTCAACGAAGAATACTTCAACTTTGAGTTGACACACATCCTGCCCCTACAGTTCACAACCTACAACGAATCCAACACAGGCCACTACAAGCCGCACATGGATTTGGGACGGAGCCAACCCGCCCGTAAGCTGAGTTTTAGTTTACAACTGAGCGATCCCGAGTCATACCAAGGGGGCATATTGCAATTCCCTTACAATAAAACAGATCCTGAACCGGCACCACGTGCCCGTGGCAAGATTATTTTCTTCCCCAGCTATATGCTACACGAGGTCACTCCAGTTACACAGGGTACACGCCACAGCCTAGTGGGATGGATAGCAGGGCCTTTATTCCGATGAAACCTAAATTTCAACAATTATACATGGACTGGGCACATCGTGCCGCAGAATTAAGTTATGCAAAAAGACTACAAGTTGGAGCAGTGGTTGTCAAAGACGATACAGTTATTAGTTACGGCTACAACGGTATGCCTGCAGGCTGGGACAACAACTGCGAATTTGAATTCACCAACCCGCAGACACGAATAACAGAACTGCTAACTAGAGTCGAGGTCTTACATGCCGAATCCAATGCTATTGCCAAGTTGGCCAGGTCCACCAACAGTGGCGTTGGGGCAGACCTATTTGTCACTCATGCACCCTGTATCCACTGTGCCAAGCTGATTTATCAGTCGGGTATTGGCCGTGTATTTTACGGTGAGAACTATAGAGATGATGCCGGCATACAATTCCTCAAACAAAGTGGAGTTGAAATCAAACAGATTTTAGATAACTAGTATAAATACTAATGTATCCAAAAGAGTCGACACAGACTCGCTTTTCAAGTTATAATAGTTTTTTAACTATACAACAACACTTTTCATTCACACAATCAAGGAGTTATAAATGAAAAAAATCGCAATCTCTGCCGTTTTGGCAATCGCAACTTTGTCAGCAATGGCTGACAGCGTTTTCTTAGAGCACCAAAGTGCTACCAACACCGATGGTTCTGCTGGCCAAGTCAGCATTGTTATGGGTGTCAAGCACAACATCAACGACAACTTTGCTGTTGATACATACTTCACAAACACACAAACAGAGAACACCAATGCACTTGGTACTCGTTTGGAAGTTGGTGCTACAGGTACATATCCAGTGGCTGGTGTTAACTTGTATACTCGTGTTGCCGTTGGTGACAAGTATTCAAACACAACTGACTACACCTACTACAGCATTGAACCTGGCGTTAAAATCCCAGTTGGTGCGTTCACTTTGAGCGTTAGCGATCGTTTCCGCCGAGCTGTTGACGAAGACGCACACTATGATCCAACACACACAATGCGTTACGGTGTGAGCTATGCAGTTACTAAAAATGACACAGTTGGTGTGCGTTACGACCAATTGCGTGGTACAGCAAGCCAAAACATCACCAGCGTGAACTTCACACACAATTTCTAATATAGAAATTATAGGTTAGATTGAACTTGGCCCGTTATTTGGGCCAAGATGAAACAATATATTAATGGTAAACAAAAAGCCCACTCTGGTGGGCTTTTTCTTGACTTAAACGTTGGTGTATGTTATAATAGTGTTTAACAACTTCTAGGAACACTATGTTTGAAAGTATCGAAATCCGCAAAGCCGCTAACGGTTTTATTCTTATTGTCAACAGCGAAGACGAAAGCAAAGAGTATGTGTACGACACTGAGCGCAAACTCATGCGGGCCCTGAAGAGTCAACTTGGCGAGAAGATTACAGCCGAAGATCAAGACTAATAAATAATTGCATGTCAAACTCAACTTTAGAAATAACAACCATGATTGGTTGTCCTTTGATGTGCAACTATTGCCCCCAAGACAACCTACGCGATGCTTACGGTAAAGACGATGTAAAATACATGTCGTTTGAAACGTTTAAGACAGCATTAGACAATACTCCAGCAGAGGCACGTATTGACTTTAGTGGCATGGCTGAACCTTGGGTCAATCCTGAATGTACACGTATGTTTGAATATGCGCTCTCATCGGGTCGTCGTGTTGCAGTCTACACTACACTTTACAATTGGTCTCGTGAAGATACTGATCGTGTAATTGAACTGCTAGTAGAATACGCTGATCAAGTTGACGTTTTTAGCATACACTTTCCTGACAAAAACGGCAACATGAAAGGTTGGCGATACAATGAAGATTGGGAGTACGCACTACATGCCACACAGGCAGCTTGCCAAGTAGCAGGTATCAAGTTCGAAGGCATGACCATGGACGGTACTGGCATGGTTGATTCTGCACTCGACCATCTTAATATTAGACTGTGGGCTTGGCAAGGACATGACCGTGCAGGCAGCTTACCGCTTGAACAAGTCAAAGAGCAACAGGTACAAATTGCTCCGAGACATACAGGACCCATACGTTGTGGGAAAACGCCACGTTATGATCAAAACGTAGTGTTACCCAACGGTGATGTTGTGCTGTGTTGCATGGACTATGACAACAAGCATGTACTGGGCAATTTAAAACAGTACACCATGGAAGAGATTCGTCGACAAGACCCGTTTAAAAACATACTCAAAGAAAATGCACAGGATCAGTTTTCCACCAATAGCCTGTGCAGAACTTGTACTGACGCTATACCGCAACAGCGTTAATTTTTACGTTTTAAGTTTAGATATGCAGGTCCCGGGGTTCTAATGAATTCCGGGAATATCTTTTGTAGCTCTTCGATATTTTCTGGCTTGTAAATCTTGACCTTGGGAACACTGGCTAATACTGCTTCGTCATCGTGTGCCCAATGACTAATACCATCGTGTTCGTAATCTTGATCACGACCCGAGCCAACTAGTTTAACATTAGTCCCTTCGTGATTCAAATAGTTACGAATAAATTCAAATGGACGATACAGAACAAAACTGCTCATACTATAGCACACAGGTGTAAGTCCTTCATGCGCCATACCAATGCCAACTCCCAACATCAGCTGCTCGGCAGCGCCCACGTTGTAACTGTATTCGCCGTGATTTTTGCGAATACGGTCCAATATGCCATAGCCCAAGTCAGCAGTTACTAACCGCACTCGGGGATTCTTAAACATTTCTTCATCTAGTAATCTTGCAAAGGTATTTCTCATTTTATGCTCGCATAGTCATTGTCGTTTAATACGTGATAGTGTGTTTGCAGTCCCTTTGCAAAACTAAAATCAGTCGGTTCGCTAACACGAATATTGATACGTGGTAAAAAGGCCTGTAGACGTCTAGTCAACAGATCAGTATCAATCATGTCGTATGCGCCCATGCCATTGATGTTGGCATAGACTTCAATGTTGTCAACAGGATAGTCATTGATAAAACGTAGTGACTCCCAAATTGATCCTTCGGCGCATTCGCCATCTGAGATCATACAGTAGACAGTCTTGTTGGGTTGGGCCAGTGCGTGTCCTACAGCAATGGGCAATCCTGAACCCAAACTGCCTGTGCTGACATGCAAGTGGTTTGGCAAATCTCTGTTGGGATGGATACCATGTTTGTGTAACAGTTCTACTGGATCAATGCCATACTTTTCTTCTAGCATACAATAGAGTGCAAGTCCCGCATGTCCGTTACTGAGAACAAACACTTCGTCATCTGCTTTCTTTGCATAGATTTCTTCAATGATAGGTGCGGCACTGAGCACACTGCTTAAATGGCTCATTTTTTCTTGGTATGTGATATCAATTATTCTGCGTTCTAATTTGGTCATGGGTTAATAAAATGTGATAAGATGTGGTCGGGATGTGCAATGTACAGATCTTCTGCTGGACTATAACGTCCTGCATACCTGGTTCGCAAAACATTGTTAGTCCTTTGGCTTGAATACTGTTAATAGACCTCGCCAACAACGTTCATCGGGTCTTGAATCTGTATTAAACAAATGATGATGAATCCCCAGTTCTCGGCATCTAAAATAAATTTGACGCAAATTGGGGAATCCATTAGCAACATCATTTAGATGTACATCATGGTAAACCAATATGCCACCAGGATTCAGTAATCGATCATACACATATTCAAACCATTGATCAGTGTTATGATGATCTCCATCGCTCATGATAAAATCATAAGACTTGTCTGTGCTGAACACAAAGTCTCTTTCAAATGATGTAATGATGTTGCAACGACTGGCATATTTTTCATCAACACCTGCAGGCTTAACGCCTTGCCAATCCCACCAACAGTCCACAATGTCATAATTGTAAGGCTGTTGATTATATTCTAATCCTGACAGTATAGCATCGGCGCTAGCACCACCGCCTAGTCCGATTTCTAATACGGTTTTGGGTTTATTGGATACAACCAAGCCACGCAACAGATCTGCATGTGCTTGATCAATCTTTACACCCTCGTCTTCTCCAAAAGGTATCATTGTTTGTTCCTAATAAAATCTTCAATGCCTTGTTCTAGGCTGTATTCAGTTTGAAACTTGTATTGTGTACGTGCGTAGGCAGTATTACAACGCCAAACCTTGCTTTCAAATGCTTTACTGAATCCCTCAATGTAGGTGACAGGTGCAGTGATGCCAGTAACACGTTGCCATGCCTGTAGCACTTCCAAATTGGTATACTGTGTGCCCGACCCAAAGTTTACAATCTCGCCTGCAGGCCATTCGCGATCCAATAACAAGCTGATGCCACGCATAAAGTCCGCAATATAGATAAAGTCATGCACACCATCGCGCAGTGTCATGGCCTCGCCTTTGAAGAAGGCACGATATAGAGTCGGGAACAGTCTACGTTCACGTTCGTGTGCGCCGTATCCACTGTAGATGCGGGCCACGCAGGTGTGTACACCATACTGTCTGGCATAGCCTTGACACAGCAAACTGGCAGCACCTTTGGTGGCTTGATAAACGTCTACGGGGTTGATGGGATCTGTCTCACTGGTGGCATGATCTGCAATACCATACTCGCTGCTGGATCCAATATAGATCATGCGTGTGTAGGGGTGCAGTCGCAACCATTCCAATATGTCATGTGTCATGCCCACATTGCTGTCAAACATTAGATCAGCATTGTAGATCTCTCCGGCACAGTGCAAGATCAAGTCGGGCTCAAAAATGTTTAGATCGCTAGTGATGCTGTCGCCACGTCGGTGGCAAAATATGTTATGTTCGCGAAAGTGTTCTTGGAAGCTGAGTCCCAAGAAGCCAGTGGCACCTGTTATGTAAATTCTCATCTTACAATTTGAGCTAACATGCGTGTGGCTTGATCCATACGCAAGGGCTTGTGTAATCCAGGCCAGTGTACAATCCAATCGCCCGAGGCCCATTCACCGCTATTGCCCAGGATGTCTTGACGTACATCACAATAGTCATAGGGTTCTTGGATGTAGCTGTTCATGTATTTTTGTGGAACAATTTTAACAACATCCATATACTCGTCAATGGTGTCAATAATGACCTGCTGTTCGGCCCATTCTGCATCACGATACTTGGGCTCGTTTTTCATGATCATTTGCAAATAGGCACGTCCCGCCTCACTGTTACGTGCCAGGAAGTTACCGGCATTGAGGTTCAAACGATCTACCGGAATGATAAAGTGGTAGTCCTCATCAATGCGATCTTCAATTTTGACAGTTAAGTTGGTAACTGTGGCATCGCATTCGGTAAACAACAACCATTCAATGTCGGGATGTTGTTCAAACAGGTCTAGCACATAGCCGATCTTGTTAAAGCCCATGCACTCACTGTACTTTTTCTCTTTGAGCACATGGAACTGATATCCATGTCGCTCACAGTATTCCTGTTTGGGTGTATCGGTTAAGTCTGCTAGGTCTTGGTAGTTGGGTAAATTGATACTGGCAACAGCGTACATTGCGTTCCTTGAAAATATGTTGTAAACTATTTATTCAACTTAAATACTCGTATGAACAAAATATATGATTGCTTTACGTTTTATAACGAGCACGAATTACTTGAACTACGTTTACGTGAATTATACGCTCATGTGGACCACTTTGTCATTGTGGAATCTAACCAAACATTCACAAACCGTGCCAAACCTTGGAACTTTGATCCAGATCGGTTTGCACAGTACGCAGACAAAATCATTTATGTACAGGTCACAGACATGCCCAACAGCAGCAACGCTTGGGACAACGAACACTTTCAACGCGATGCCATCCTGCGTGGGTTAGCAGATGCAGCAGCAGATGACATCATCATGGTTTCGGACGTGGACGAGATTCCACGTGCTGCGGCTGTAGATTACATACGTACCAGTGATCAAATCATATTTGCTCTACGCATGGCCCTGTACAATTTCAAATTGAACTATATGCGTACCACTCCAGGCCAGTATGATATTTGGGCAATGGCCACACGACGTGAGGTATTGGATACCATAACACCCAGCACACTACGCAACATGAGATTCAACTTTATGGGCACAGCCTATGCACATGCCAACAATGGATGCCAAACAGTTGAACACGCTGGATGGCATTTTGGTTACATGGGCGACAGAGATTTCTTAGTGGACAAGGCACAGAGCTTTAGTCACCAAGAAGTAAACAGGCCTGAATTTATTGCACAGATTGACATTGAAGCCAGCATTGCAGCACGTACCGAATGGGACCGCTCCAGCCGCAATAGATATGCTATCGCAGAATTGGACAACTACTTTCCACGCACTGTGGTCAACAACCCAACACACTACAGCCAATGGATTTTGGACAACGCAGAAATAAAAGCACTTGACATACTGCCCCCATATAATTATAATAGTTAAATTACTTTAGGAACCTATGACAAAAAGAGTATTAGTTACAGGTGGCGCAGGCTTTATTGCCCACCACCTTATTGCACGTATCATTAGAACAACAGATTGGCAAGTGGTCTGTTTAGACCGTTTGGACTTTAGCGGCAACCTAAATCGTCTTGCAGACATCATGCAGGACTTTAGCGCCCTAGACAAGAAACGAATTGAGATTGTGTACCATGATCTCAAAGCAGAACTAAATCCACAAATCTCAGAAGCACTGGGTGACGTCAACATTGTGTTGCATTTGGCAGCAGGATCACATGTGGACCGCAGCATTGAATTCCCCATGGAATTTGTAATGGACAATGTTGTGGGCACAGTTAACTTGCTACAGTATGCTCGCACCCTGAAAAATCTAGAGCGTTTTGTGTACTTTAGCACCGATGAAGTGTTTGGCCCTGCACCCAAAGGTGTACGCTTTGCAGAACGTGATCGCTACAACGCCACAAACCCCTACAGCGCCAGCAAAGCCGGGGGTGAGGAAATGTGTGTGGCATTTGAAAACACCTACCGGTTGCCCATTGTGATCACACATACCATGAACGTGTTTGGCGAACGTCAACATCCCGAGAAGTTCATTCCCATGTGCATCAAACGTGTGCGTGATGGAGAATTGATTGGTATTCATGCCAATGCAGAAATGACCGAAGCTGGCAGCAGACACTGGATCCATGCTGCCGACGTTGCAGATGGCCTGATGTTTATTCTAGGTCTCAACGTAAACGGACTTGAACGTGACTTTGGTGGAGCCAAGTGTCCCAAGTTCAACTTGGTTGGTCCCGAAGAAGTAGACAATCTGGTCTTGGCACAGATGATTGCTGATGCTGTGGGCAAGCCCCTGAACTACAAAATGGTTGACTACCACAGCCAACGTCCCGGACATGATCTACGCTATGCCATGAGTGGTGACTATGTTAAACAGTTGGGCTGGGAGCCTCGACTAAAACTCAGTGAACGCATCAAAGAGATGGTGGACTGGACACTGGCAAACGAAAGATGGTTAAGCAAATGAACCACGCATTCATGATCACCAGCGCCATTAACACCAAGTTTGGCGTATTCACAGCAGAACAACGCTTGGAGCAAACCAAGGACACTATTAATAGCATCACTGGACGTGTGCCTGGTGCAAGAATTTTCTTAATTGAAATGAGCGCCATTCCGCTAACAGCAGAGCAGCGCAGCGAACTTGAATTGGTAGTTGATGACATTGTTGACTTTGATGATGATCAAGATGTCAAAGACATCTTCAATGGCAGCGAGAACTGGGATTGGGTCAAGAACGCAACAGAAGTCATGTGCTTCAAACAGGCCATTGAACAACTACGTGACAAGGGTGCCTTCAAGGACATTGACCGTGTACACAAGATCTCAGGACGTTATACGCTGTATGATGCATTTGATTTGACAGTTTATGATGCATATCCTGACAAGATCGTAGTCAAAGAGGCAATGACTAGTCAGTTTCCTTTACACATCACACAAGTCAACAAACAATACATGAGTCGCTTGTGGAGTTGGCCATTGTCTTTAACCGACGATGTGTTGTCTACGTATGAAAATGGTTTTGTGTACATTGCAGAACGTATTAGCCAAGGCGGCTACTGTGACATTGAACACATGCTGTACAAGTTCTTGCCTGCAGAACATATTCACACAGTTGAACGCACAGGTGTAACCGGAAACATTGGACCAAATGGTATGAGGATTGAAGACTGATGAAACTGACTCGACCCATTAACATCTTGGTCAAACGTCGTGCCGCAATTGGCGACGTTATTATGACCACTGGTGTTGTACGTGAACTTAAACGCCGATATGGCAAGAGCGCCAACATCATGGTGGCCACAGACTGCATTGAAGTGTACAAGAACAATCCACACATCACAGGGGTAGTGCCTTTTGACGCTGCGGATGCAAATCGTTTTGACGTTGTCTACAACCTAGATGACTGCTATGAATACAATCCTGGCGTACACTATGTGGGCGCCTACTTCCATCGTGTGTTTGGCGATGCACCGGTCAATATGGCAGTGGAACTATTTGCCGCAGAAGAAGATCGTACCCGTGTGTTGAACCTACAGCGTGAACATAAACTAGACCGGTACATTGTGGTTCACATGCGTAACTGGCACTGGCAAGCAAAAAACATTGACTTGGCTGTTTGGTTTGATGTATTTGCCCGACTGTTTGAAGCACGTGATGACTTTGCCATTGTCACAGTAGGTGGTACGACAGATCATACTGTAGAACATCCCAACTTTGTGGACCTACGTGGCGAACTCAACAGTCAAGAAATGATGTTGCTGTGCAACGATGCCGCTGCTTTTGTGGGCATTGACAGTGGACCCATGCAGTGCGCCGCAGCCAGCGACACCAACATTGTGGCATTGCTGACACATTTATTACCTGAACGCATCATGCCATTCCGTAAATGGGATACGGGTTACAAGGCCACTGCCATTAGCAGCAGCGAAGATTGTACAGGCTGCAACGATCGCCAACAGCATCCAGTACGACAGATCGTCTGTGAAAAAACAGACTATCCCTGCACAAGAAACTTTGACACCGATGCCATTGCCGAAGCAATATTGAAAACACTATGAAAATATACCGACACTCGGGTACTCTAGGCGACCTTATCTACAGCCTTAGCATTGTAAAGAAAATGGCACAGCGCGATGTGCTGTTCAAAGTGGCCATTGGCAACATTGAAAACTGTGTAGCACAGTATGGATATCGCCCCGACGAAGTTGCACCCGAACATCGTGGACGCTTTACAGAACAAGACTTTGAGTGGTTGCTGCCCCTGTTGCGTAGACAGCCCTACATTGAATCTGTGGGCCGTTGGTATCCGGGTGACGATGCACCTGATGTTGATTTGGACCGATTCCGTGGTACACTGTTCCGTGGTTTTGAAGGCAACTATGTGCAGGCTTACCACTTGGCATTCAACTTGCCCTTCAAGTTAAGCGATTACGATACACCTTGGTTAGAAGCAGATGCTAAAACTGTCAAGCCCATTGTGATTAGCCGTACACCACGCTATCGTGATCTGCAAGCCGGTGACGCATATTGGTCTAGTATGGTAGACAGTGTAGACTTGGAAAACAACGCCATCTTCGTTGGTACGCCTGCAGAACATGCAGACTTTGAAAAGAACATCAAGCCTGTGCCCTACTATCCGGTCAAGGACTTTTTGGAGTTGGCCAATGTGGTTGCTGGCGCAGATCTTGTAATGGCCAATCAAAACTTTGTGTACAGTCTTGCCATGGGCTTGGGCAAGGACACAGTACTTGAGACAATCAAGATCAAACCCCTACAGCAAAACGAGTGCTTCTTCCCACGCACCAACTGTCAGTATTTTTAACTACTTGACTCATAATGGTACGCCTGCTATAATATACAAAACAGACAGGAGTTATTATGGACAATTACAAAAGCGAAGGCTGGGTCTGGACCCAATCCTATGTAAATTGGGCACCGCTTGTTCTTGAACCCGCAGAGCCCGAAGTAACAGATCTCACCGAGGCTCAAAAAGTGCTGGCCAAAATCATGTCTAAACGCTAACCTAAATTTGACACAAAACGGCCCCCGTGCTATAATACACACATTGTAGCAAAGGGGCTTTTTTATGCAGTACACACTGATAACTGACTCGGGCAAAGTTTACACTTTTTTCTTGAAAGCCGTTGCTGACACATATCAACAAGCATATGGCGGCGTTGTTTTTACACAACAAGTCTTAGACGCAGTTTGCCCAAAAATGGGCAAAGTAGTATAATTGATACTGTAACAAACAAAAGGAGTCAGCTATGCGTTTTAACACAGCCCCCGCAGGTGTTTTGTATCTTAAACTTGTAGAACAAAAACGACAACGCGAGATTCTAGCGTACACTTTGCTTGCTTCGGATCAAACCAAAGTTACACAAAAGACTGCTATTTACAGCAAAATGTTTACCGCAGATTTTGACTTCGAGAACTTCCCTCTGTATGCACAAGATCTGTGCGTGAAACTTAACTTTGCTTCTTACGACTTAGCAGAGGAATAATAAAGTACTACTTTTAAATTTGCCCAGAAATGGGCAAAATGTTATAATACTTGTATTGTAGTTAAAAGGAAACGTAGATGTCAAAAAGTGCTTTTCAAGTCATTGCCGAAATCGATCAACAGTTGGGTAGCCCCGGTCTTGTACGTACAATGCAAATCCTCGGCGAGCAGTATCGGGATCTTGATGACGATGTAATTGATGCCTACGAAGAATTCCGTCAAGAACTTGTAGAGTTCGCTCAGCAAAAAGTATTAGCCTAACGGATTTGCCCAGAAATGGGCTCTGTGCTATAATACATACATGTCAAGTAAACAACAGGAGTTAGAGATGTCAAAAAGTTTTGTTCGCATTGTGTCTGGTAACTATCGCAAAAATGACGTTAGCGGCCAAGTGTTTGAGCTTGTAGAGCAGTTTAAAACTGGTGCTAAAGGCGGCTTTGTTACCGTTAAAAACGGCGGTGCATTTCCTGGCTTTGCAGAAGACATTCGTATTAACGTAACAGGTCCAATGGACTATCAGTTTGTGACTGATGCTGACAGCGTTGCTCCTGTTGTTGAAGCAGAGCAAGCAATGTCGGAAACAGATGAAGAAGTGATTGCACGTATTCGTGAACGCTTTGACATTTTGGATGAAATGACAAAGGCAGCTACTAACGGCGACATTCGTGCTATGATTGTCAGCGGCCCTCCTGGTGTTGGTAAGAGCTATGGCGTTGAACAGATCATTGAAAAAGCTACCTTGTTTGATCAGATTGCAGGCAAGCGACTTCGCGCTGAAGTCATCAAAGGTTCTGCTACAGCACTTGGCCTGTACAGCACCTTGTACAAATACAGTGACCCTAACTGTGTTGTGGTGTTTGACGACTGTGACAGCATCTTGCTTGACGACGTCAGCTTGAACTTGCTCAAAGGCGCATTGGACTCGGGCAAGAAACGCAAGATTAGCTGGCTTGCTGACAGCAATCTGTTGCGCCGTGAAGGTATCCCTGACAGCTTTAACTTTCAAGGTTCAGTGATCTTTATTACTAACTTGAAATTTGACGCAATGAAGTCGCAAAAGTTGCGTGATCACTTGGATGCACTGCAATCACGTTGTCACTACCTGGACCTGACACTGGACACACAGCGTGACAAGTTGTTGCGTATCAAACAGATTGCTAGTGACGGTGCCTTGTTTCAAGACATGGACTTGGATCAGTCAGCGCAAGATGAGATCATTGCGTTCATGGACATCAACAAGAACAAGTTGCGTGAACTCAGTTTGCGTATGGCAATCAAAGTTGCACAGTTGCGTAAATCGTTCCCAGAACGTTGGATGCAAATGGCACGTACAACCTGTATGAAAGCCTAACATGAGAACAGTAGTCTACATCACAAGTGCCATCTCAAGTGTGGTGTTTGCTTGGGGTGTGGCACTGGCAGTGGATCATTATCAAAACCTAGGAGAAAAACATGGACTTCAAAGCAATGGAACTAGCAGCACAACAGCGTCTTCAACAGTTCATTGATCAGGCGTTTGCAGAACTCAAACAGCAGGTAAATGCAAAGTTTGCACAAGCAAGGGTTAAAAAATGAGTGATGATACAGCATTTTTTGGTACCATACTGGCCATGTTTGCACTCATGTGCGGGCATCCTGTTGTGGCGTTCGCTATCTTTTTGGTGGCTGTATGTTAATAAAAATTCGTTTGATTGGCCGGTTCATCTTGTGGTGCTTGTTGGGCCTGTTGAGCCGTACAGTTGGGTCTAAAAGTTTCCTTGGCGGCTACTGGCAGTTTACCAAAACTGCCTTTGAAGAAGCGGAAGTGGCTTGGTTGATTCCTGTAGTGATTATTGCCCCATTGGCAAGTATGATAGTCACTATGGGTCTGATGTTGGCGTTTGACTACACTCATGATCAAGTTGATCGAGGTGCATTGATTGCTTTTTGTAGTAA
>TBL_comb47_HYPODRAFT_10003532_pt1 | contig 18438 bp, 10 predicted proteins | sample TroBogypolimnion_40_FD_10682 | JGI IMG/M metagenome (IMG submission 10682)
ATTGTGGGAAGGTATATTGCCGAAAAAGGGCATAGACATGTTGCAGTGTTTCTTACGCTTGCCAATAGAAGCTTCCGTCTTCGTTACGCGGGGCTTATGGCGGCTGCTCAAAACATTGATCCTGAAATAAGGATTGATCTTGTCAACTATTCCAATCCTCCTGACAAAGATGAGGCCGACAGGATAAGGGAGGATGTTCTGGACAACTATTTCTCCAAAAATAAAAGGGCCCTTCCGACTGTTTTTTTTGTGCCAAACTGTTATGCCGCAGTTTATCTATATAATTATCTGAAGAGGCACGAACTTAAGGTTCCCGAGGATATCGGGATATTCGGTTATGACAACGTCGACTACTATCTTTTAATTGAAAGGGAAATTACCAGGGTCTATTTCGACATAAAAGAGCTCGCTGAACAAGCGGTGAATACAGTCTGCTCACTTCTTGAAAACCCTGAAGTTTCAGTTTTCAACATAAATCTACCAGTAAAGTTCATAGACGGCGGTTCGGTGCTGCCGGTCAGTGAAATGCGCAGGAAATAAATAACAGGATAAATGCAATGTCTGTATGGAATAGAGTTTGTAACATGAACAACACGCTGGATCTTTCAGGCAAATGGCTTGTCCGCTGGGCGGATGGTCAACGGGGCGGTCTTCATCTTCATTCTCTTGAGGATACGGACGGCATAAGATGGTTTGACGCGCAAGTTCCCGGCGAAGTTCATCTTGACCTGATGAATGCCGGAATCATAAAAGATCCATGCATCGGCGCAAATTGCCTTGATTCACGTTGGGTGGAAGAATTCTTTTGGAGCTACCGAAAAGAATTTGAAACTCCGGATGACGCATTAAAATGCAGGGTCTGGCTATGCTTTGAAGGATTGGATTATTCAGCTACAATATTTTTGAATGGGGAAGAAATAGGGAGACATTCGAATTTCTTTTATCCATGCAACATAGAGGTGTCGGGAAGACTCCGCAAAGGTAAAAACATTCTTGTGGTTTCGTTGGAAAGCGGTCTTTACAGCGTTTCTGAAAAAGCGGTGGCAGGTTATTTCGGAGGCCAATCTCCGGATGCTCTTTTGCATAAGCGCATGTGGCTGAGAAAACCCCAGTGTTCATTCGGGTGGGATTGGGCGCAACGTTTTATAAATGCGGGTATACACAAACCGGTGTTATTGGAGTGGGAATGTCATGTCAGGACAGAACAGACGGTGTTGTTGACGGATATCAGCGATGATTTTACTCAAGGCCGAATATATGCAAGGTTGTTTGTGGAAGGACTTAAGCCTGACTTGGCGAAAGGCCTCTTAAGCATTGACATATCGGAAACAGATCAGCATTTTGAATATATTGTTGATATAAAGGAAGGGCGGCAGGTCATTGAATCCGAATCGGTGATAGACAAGCCTGAGCTATGGTGGCCGGCCGGGCAGGGCCAACAGGCAATATATCATATAAAAATCGCACTTATCCTGGATGGCGTAACAGTATTGCAGGAGGTGAAAAAAACGGCATTCCGGAAAGTGAGGATTAATCAAGATCCCCATCCGGAAGGGGGATGTTATTTTATTGTTGAGGTAAATAACAGGAAAATATTTGCGAAAGGAGCAAATATTGTGCCCGCAGATATGATATTTGCAAGGATTGATAAAGAACGTTATGAAAAATTGATCGGCCTTGCATTGGAAGCAAACTTCAATTTCCTCAGGGTGTGGGGCGGCGGGATTTATGAGAGCGACGAATTTTATGATTTGTGTGACGAAAAAGGCATAATGGTATGGCAGGATTTCATATTTGCCTGTGCCGCTTATCCATCTACCGATGAATGTTTTATGAGGAATGTCAAGGCTGAAGTAGTTTATAATGTAAGACGGCTTGCAAACCATCCTAGCCTTATAGCATGGTGCGGCAACAATGAGAATGAATGGCACACGTTTGAGCAGGATAAAGGCGTTTTATTTCCTGATTATGCGCTTTATCATAAGATATTGCCGGAGATATTGAAAAAAGAACATCCACAATGTTATTATCAGCCGAGCAGTCCTTTTTCACCCGGTCAGGAACACCCCAACAAGGATAATATTGGAGATCAGCACCCGTGGGACATTGGTTTTAACGACGTGGACTTCAGAAAATACCGGAATATGACATGCCGGTTTCCGAATGAAGGCGGAATATTAGGCCCCACCAGCCTTAAAACGATGCATGCATGTTTACCGGAAGGACAGAAGCATCTTTACTCTTTTGCATGGCAATTGCACGACAACGGGGTTGAACAATGGTTTTATCCTTCGGCTCCAGACAAGGTGGTTAGCGAATGGACTGGAAAAGACCCGAGAAAAATGGACATAGAGGAATTCACATATTACTGCGGCTTGATCCAAGGCGAAGGCTTAAGCGAATATATAAGCAATTTCAGGAGGAGAAAATGGGATTGCTCGTCGGCGATTTTCTGGATGTTTAACGACTGCTGGCCTGCTGTAAGAAGTTGGTCGATAGTGGACTATTATTTAAGGAAAAATCCTTCGTTTCACCATGTCAAACGTTCGTTTTCGCCAATATCCGTCGCAGTGGTCAAAGAGGATGACAAAATAAATATTTATGGAATAAATGATGCTCCGGAAAAATGGGTCGGAGAATTGAGATATGGTGTTTTTACGCTTGACGGACATTATGCGGTTGATAAGACTATCCCTGTTGAAATAGTGGAGAACACATCCCGATGCATCGCAACATTTAACGTGGAAGTATGGAATGAAACCGGGATCGACCATTCTGCCGCCTTTGCCGCGCTCAGTGACAATGGCAAATTGATTTCAAGGAACCGGATGTTCATGCCGCGCCTGGGTGAGTTAAAGTGGCATAAGCCTGACGTAAAGATAAGTCGAGCTGGGAAATGGGCGGTATTTTCAAGCGCTGTCTTTGTCTGGGGGGTATGCCTCGACTTAGACGGCGAAAAATATTTACCGGACAACAATTTTGATGTATGGCCCGGCATGAAATACCAGATACCATGGCAGGATGATTGCCCGCTGCCGGAAATATTGCATATGGGAAATCTAGTTCATTGAACCACAAAACAAGGCGGCAGGAATGGAGCAGCTTGAGCACCGGACTGACAAACCTGAAAAAACGTTTTTCAGGACTAAACTTTTACGTTTTGTAAAGGAGGGTTGTCATCGAAAACAGATTTTTTATCAAATGTATCTGGTTTACAAATGAATTTTATGAAAAATTAAGGAGACAAGGAAAATGAAGAAAAGGTTTGAGTTGTTAAAATTTACGCTCGTAGAACTCCTGGTTGTGATCGCGATCATCGCGATTTTGGTCTCAATGCTGCTGCCGGCGCTTAACAAGGCGCGGGAAAAGGCGAAGTCCGCTAATTGCAACAGCAACCTAAAACAGATCGGCTACAGCATAAACGTTTACGCGAATGACAATAACGATTGGCTGCCATTGGCCGCATGGGGTACTTGTAACTGGATTTCAGGTCTTGGCGCCACCATGAATCCCAACGCAAAGTGGAACTACGGCTGGCTTCCAGGTTCTCCTAAAAATTTCCAGCGACTCTTCCAATGCCCGGCCGGAGTTAGTGAGCTCTGGGACGGAGTGAATTACATGTATAACGCTTATGTAGGCAACCTAGCTAATATTGGAGTCAGTACTGCATACAAACCGGATCGTCTCTCTCAAGCGAAAAGTCCATCCGAAGCTGTGATTGTCCTCGATGGCAGATGCGTTACCAAGTCCAATTTTTGCTACAACGGGGCCTATACCACTTACAACGTTCCCGATACCAACTTTATCGATTGGCGTCACTCCCGTGGCAGCAACGCCCTTTTTCTTGATGCACATGTTGCCGGGGTCCACTATCCATGGAATCTGCCAGAGTACGCCCAATCCTGGGCCTGGGCATACAGATAAGAGAACAGAGGCTCCTCGTAAAATTGTCAAAAAGAATATGGTAAAGTCTTTACACATATGTTCAGAGTGATCGCGTTAATCGTAAAACAATTATGCTGAGGTAATTGCAAAAGTAGTCAGAATAAATCCGGATTTTAATTCGAATTTCATTCTGAATTCTGAATTCTAAATTCTGAATTCTAAATTCTGAATTCTAAATTCTGAATTCTGAATTCTGAATTCTAAATTCTGAATTCTAAATTCTGAATTCTGAATTCTGAATTCTAAATTCTAAATTCTAAATTCTAAATTCTAAATTCATGCAAAACTTGAGTTTTACAATTGGCTCTGCTTAATGAAATAATGAGGACAAGTAAGCCATGAGGTTCACTCCGAAAAGCAACGGTTTAAGTTTCATGACTGAAAAAAATATTTACAAAATTTGTTTTGCGAAAAACTCAACAGGAAACAAGAAATATGCAACCACCGAAATTGATTAAGAGAAAGCTTGCCGCAACCATGTTTTCAATTCTTTCGGCTTTCTGCACATTTGCCGCCGGTGCGTCTTTCTCCGACTACGCAACTCCCTTGCAGTATATCGAACTGCCCAACCTCGCCATCTTCACTGCTGAAAACTCAAAGAATTGGCTTTTGACTGCCGGAGAAAATATTGAAATGAAGTCCGATTTCAAATGGACTTGTCCCGAACGCAAACTGACGGAGCCCGTTTTGAAATTGGACTTTCTTCGCAAGGATCCCGCACTTGGTTCCTCTCAAGGAAGCTGGGTTAAGCTCAAAAGGGGGATAGTTAATCCTGATGCCTGGACTGAGGCGGATGGTCTCTGCGTCATCCTGGCATTGGAGCCGCCAGGCCCCTGGTGGTTGGCCGTTGGCCTCTATTGCGGAGGAGAAAGCTTCACGCAGCCTCTTCAACCTGCGGACTACACCAAGGAGGCTGTTTTTGAAAGCAGGCTTCTGCCATTTTCCAAATTCAAAGGCAAGACCGGCTTTCTAAGCCCTAATGACATTGGCAAAATTAGTGCAATCGACTTCAGCGGAGTCGCGCCAGACGGCAGAACCCTCTACATTAAAAAGATATTTCTTTATAAAATAGACAAGAAAGATTCAGGGCTTAAATTCACCACCAACAAACCTAAAATCAACATTTTCGAAAGAGGCGAGCCCGTCGAATTTCTTTTCGAAGGCCCTGCCGCCAACGCGAACTCGCAGTCGCTTCTTGTTGAGGTGAAGGACTATTTCGACCGGGAAGTGTGGAAAAGCGTCTTGAAAGGTGTCGAGAGCACAGGAAAAATCTCCTTCAGGGCCTCCGTCGGAGAGCTGCCTTCAGGCTATTACGATGTAAAAGCATGGTATTTGAATGCAAGCGGCGCCAGGCTTCTGCCAGGTTCCTGCATCGCCGGAAGCGGCAGTCTGGAAAAAGGTCGTGGCACATTTGCAGTCATGCCTTGCACAATTGCCGAGAACGATGCGCGAAGACACAAATATGAAGGTAAGGAATTCTTCGGATTTCATGGCAGCTATCTTAACCTTACCGAACTGCTTGGCGTCTCCTGGCGTCTTGGCGGCAGCGGGAGTTGGGCTTCGCAGGAGCCTCTTAAGCCGGACAGGAGTTCCGGAATGGCGGACTGGGCAATAAAAAAGATTTCTCAGCCCAATGTCTCTAAGCCTATCGACCTCCATATACTTAACCTCGGCATCAACATCAACAGTCACGCCCCGAAATGGGCGCATTCAGAGACTCCGGACAAGTTTCCGGGGCTGAAAGACTGGAGCAGCTTCACGGATTTCTTCAAAGACAGCATCAAAGTTGAAAAACATCTTTATCCGCACATGCGCAATAGAATATACGATGTCGCCTGGGAGGTCGACTTGAACAGTCCGTTCAACTGTACGCAGAAACCTGTTTACGAGGCAACTAACGTAGTTGAGCTTTACAAAAGGGCGAAAGCCATTGTGGACGTGGAGGATAAGGACGGCATTCTCATGGGCCCCTGTACCTCGAACATTAACAGCGACGAATGGCTCAAAGGGCTTTTCAGCGCGGGGCTTGCCAAATATGTCCAGGCGTTCAACACTCATGGCTATCACGCGCCGCCGCCAGAAAAGTCCAAGGTGGCTGAGCGGATCAGGTCCATCAGAGCCCTAATCAGAAGTTTCAATGACGGACGCGACATGGACATCTACTGCACTGAACTTGGCTACCGTTCCCTTTACGGCATGGAGGACAGGCATAAGGAGCATGCCCAGTGGCATGTCAGGGTCGCCACTATCTTGAAAGGAGAAGGGCTGAAGGCCTACTACCCCTTCTATAGCTTTGACTTCAAGGATAACCCCTGGGGCATCTGCTATAACTTGGACAATAAGTTTTCCTTTGCGCCGCCGGCCGTCTCTCCCAAGGCTGCGGTTCCGGCATTGGCTGTCTGTATCAACCAACTCGAAGGCGCAACGCCTCTGTCCGACATGCCCTATTTCGGCTCCGACGTCTACGCATACATCTTTCTCAAGGACGGAGAGCCGCTGCTTGCAATATGGTCTGTCGATGAGTGCCACAAAATCTGCCTCCGCGCGAAAGCGGACGGAGAGGATGAGTCAAGGCCTGTTGAAGTTGTTGACATAATGGGTGGACATTCATTTGTCAAGCCGGAGAATTCCTGCATCTCGCTTGAAGTTTCGCCATCCATTCTATATGTGAAGGGGCTTTCGAAGCGCTTGTATGGCGGCGGCGTTCCGGCAGGAGACATCGTCGGCAGAACATACCCTGGAGGAAGCATCAAGGCGGACATCTCCAGTTCCCCCTCCTTCATTCCTGGCATCTCCGTTACCAAAGATGCAGAGGGCAGGCTACGTGTTTCCGTTGCGGAGACTGTCAGCCCTGGAATATACCCGTTCCTTGACGAAGGTGTCACAAAATGGCTATCCGTCCTGGAGCCACTGGATATCTGCGGCGTCAAGCCTTGTTTGCGCGATGGCAAGACTGGCATTGAACTGGTATTGAGCAACAAAAGTGCCAGTGAGCGGACTGTCAACATCTCAATTGAGGGTACAGCGAACAAAACACAACGAAAGGACGTCAGAATTCCAGCAGCATCCACGCAGAAGGAATTCTTCTTTTTCGCAAGTCCCATCCCGGGAAAAGCCTGCGACTTGACAATCGAGGTTAAATCTGCCGGGATGTCTCCGTTAAGAAGCTCAAGAAAAGTCAACTTCCTGGCTGCGCGCAAACGCGGCGAGGATAACTCAAACAAGCTACTCAATAGCATTAAATGGAGCGGCAAAGGCTCATCTGGAAGGATGGACTCCGCCAGTGTAACCTTTGAATGGGATGACAAGAACCTTTATTTGAACATCGAAGTTAACGATGATGATTTCCAGCAAGCACGTTCAGATGCATCAATATTCATGGAAGACAGCATCCAGCTCGCTTTCGACACGGATCCGGAATCGAGAGACAGTTACAATCCATTTGGGGGAATATACAACAAGAAAATTTCAGAACTTGCCTTTGCTTTAAATAAGACGAGTGGGGAAAAGATAGCATGGCGTCACAAAACATATGATGAAAATCAGCTTAAAACCGGAAACGTCTCAAATTCCTTCAAAATGGATTTTGCAAGGAACGACAAGACAGGGATAACCCGCTATTTACTGCAGATCCCCTGGCGCGAGATCGGGTTGGACTCTAAGTCCGTCGTGAAAGAGAAGTCAATTGGTATTGCGATTTTAGTTAACGACAAGGATTCTTCTGGCAACAGAGCTGGTATTGAGCTTTTTGGTGGAATCCTGCAAGACAAGAATCCATCACTATATGGAACCATAATTCTAGAATAAAAGGCGAACAAAGATGAAAGGCTGAATTGCTGATTTTGGAATGAATGTATTGGAAAGTGGAATATATGACATTGAGGAGAGGCTTAACGCACTCGCCGGATCCATAGGATACGAATGGACTGAACGCCTCGAAGCTGTCTGTTCATCGGGCGCTATATCCAAAACAACCATATATTGCGAATTGAAAATGGGTTTCAGCAAATGACGCAGTTAGTCGTAATATTCTTAAAGAATTGGAATTATGAAAGTTGGACATAAATTAAAGAAGCAAAAGTCAAACTTTGCAAGGAGACTTGCAAAGTTTGACTTTTGCGGAAGTATGACTATGGATAACATTCTTGTAAACTATTCGATAACTCGAAAGGAGTATTCCTGGCAAAGAATCGAACATTAACAAATACAAAGAGGAAATGCCAGTAATTATGTAATATATTTTTAGAATGGAAATTATAAAAAGAATAAATTATGAGCAGAAAGAAATAAAAAAGGACTGGCATGGCGGCAAGTGCTATTGCGGGCTTCACTACGATGTCGGCTGCTCCAAAGTTCTGGTCACATCTGAGTTATTATTGCTTGTGGATGAAGACATGAAATATTCGAATAGTTCCGTACCTACATTCGGGTAGATCATTTGAAAAGAAAAACATTTGGGAAATAAATGGAGAGTATGAATGCTTACGCAAATCAAGACAATTAATAAATTGCGACGTATTGAACAACAATATGAGAAGAAAATTTTTTCTGTTATCATGGAAATCCCCGTTGAATATTTTGAAACAACTGAACATCTGCACGCGGTTCCAGATAACAGTCAATATGAATGGCGAAAGATTACAGCGGGAATGACATGGGGCGCCCCTTGGACAAATGCCTGGTTCAGAGGAGCCGTGGAAATTCCAGAGAGCTTAAACGATAAGGATGCGTATATTCAGGCAGACACGGGTGCCGTGGAAGCCTTGTTTTTTGTCAATGGAGAGGCTTGCGGAATTTTCACAGACAACGCCCGGCATCCTTTAGGAGGCGGCAGCAATGGCAACCATCATACTCAGTTGCTTAAAAAAAGATGTGCACATGGAGAAAAATTTCATATCCATCTTGAATGTTACGCCGGACACCCTGTCGTCGGCACCCAACCCGTCGATAACCGGGAAAATATTTGCCGTCAAGCTTCGACCTACCGGAAAGAATTTAAAAGCATCCGTCTGGTTTGCCGCGATGAAGTAGTAAAAGATTTTGTTTTTGATCTTAAAGTTTTAAATCAGCTTATAGAAATTTTGCCGAACAACAGTTTTCGCAAAGGGAAAATTGTCCGGACTCTTATGGAAGTCTATCAAATCGTGCCGCAGCTCCCGGATGAAGTTGACCGCGTGGAATGGCTGCCGGCTCTGGAGACCGCCCGGAAACTGATGAAGCCTTTGCTTGATGCGTGTAATGGCAGTTCCGCTCCCATAGCCGGATTAACCGGACATTCGCATATTGATACGGCTTGGCTCTGGACAATTGAAGAAACTATAAGGAAGTGTGCGAGAACTTTTTCATCGGTTATTAGTCTCATGGAACAGTATCCTGAATTTCGATTTATGCAGTCTTCAACAATACATCTGGAAATGATGCAGAAATACTATCCAGATCTGTTCGCCAAGATTAAACAACGCATTGCAGAGAAACGGTGGGAGCCCAATGGTGGCGTTTTCGTTGAAACAGATGGAAGCATGCCATCCGGAGAATCTTTTATCCGACAATTTATCTTTGGTCAAAAGTATACAGAAAAAAACTTCAACTATCAAGCAGATTGCTTCTGGCTGCCTGATACATTCGGCTATTCCGCAGCCCTGCCGCAAATTATGCGAGGATGTAATATCCCCTATTTTCTGACGACTAAATTGAGCTGGAATGAAAGCAATAAATTCCCCTACGACAGTTTTTCCTGGAAGGGCTTGGATGGTTCGGTTGTCCTAGTGCATTTTAATCATATTCACTGTTCTCCGGATCCGCGAACGCTGGTCGAGTGCATCGAAGGAAAGCCTCTTGAAGATCAAAATGCTGTCACCAATCATATTTGTCATACAGACGTGAATGATACGCGTTTAGTCTGTTACGGGTTCGGTGATGGCGGCGGGGGGCCGATGTATGAAATGCTGGAAACCGCACGTCGGGTGACAGATCTGGAAGGATGCCCCAGAAGCAAACATGTCAGCGTATCTGATTTTATGCAAATACTGAAATCTGGCAGTGATAAACTGCCAGTTTACTGCGGTGAATTGTACTTTGAAGGAGCCCGTGGTTCTTTAACGGTTATGCACATGATCAAAAAACTCAACCGGCAATTAGAAATTTCTATTCGAGAATTGGATTATCTTAATGCCAGATTGGTTGCAGTCGGGCAATGCCTTGATGCGAACCGGATTGAAAGCCTGTGGAAAATATTACTGAAGAACCAATTTCATGATATTTTATCTGGCACATGCATTCCCGAGGTACATGACCAAGCCGTAAAAGAGATGAGCCAAGCACTTGAAGATTCACATGATTTATGCCGTGAAGCATTGGAAAAGCGTACTTCTCCCGGCGGTTCTGATTCAACTGTAGTGTCCAATAGTCTTTCCTGGACAAGACGGGATATGATTTTATTCAAAGATATTCCGGATGAAATGGTCCCGTATGATAAACAGGCTGTCTGTCAGCATTTCACTGATATCTCAGGGGAGAAACTGACTGTCGTTTTAGGACTTGAGTTGCCGCCTTTCTCTGAGACTACCTTATCATGGGAAAATAGACTCATATCGGCAAAGAGCCCTTTCAAGTATGAAAACCATCAATTGATTACTCCTTTTTATCGCGTCTGCTTTAATGAACACGGCAGCATCGAGTCTTTGTTTGATTTGCGCAATGACAGAGAATTACGCGGGGCGGGGCATCCTTTGGGCACATTGCTTTTGGGAGAAGATATTCCAGACCAATGGGACAACTGGGACATTGACCGGGATCAAGTTGCCCAAATGAAAGTTCAAAAGCGCGTTATCGGTTTTGAAGTGACAGCCAACGGGCCTTTGATGTTTTGTTTGAAGCTTGAATTAATGCTTGGCCGGCATTCGAAATTGTATCAACATATTATCTTTTACAGTGATCATCCACGCATTGATTTCGATACCCGGGTATCATGGCATGAAACACATCAATTGTTGAAAGCGGAATTTGATCTGAACATCCTGGCATCGCATGTGAAAAGTGAGATTCAGTTCGGGCATATTGCCAGAGCCAACCATTACAACACTCCATACGACATGGCTAAGTTTGAATACGTCCAGCATAAATGGAGCGACATCAGCGAAACACGGTATGGGGTTGCTATATTGAATGAAGGGAAATATGGATTCAGTGCTAATGGTTCATGCCTGAAGCTGTCTCTACTTAAATCAGGAGGTCATCCGGATCCTCGCGGCGATGAGGGCGAACACCGTTTTCGTTATGCGCTGCTACCACATGTGGGCGGGTTCTCTGCTGAAACGGTAATTCGTCCTGCTTATGAGTTCAATGTAATACCAATTGCTGTAAACGGGCGAAAGGCACAAGAGAGCGATGCTTTTATGACGATATCCTGCTCAAATGTCATTGCCGAGACTCTTAAACGGTCAGAGACAGGAAACTCTGTTGTTATCAGGCTTTATGAGGCGGAAGGGACAGCCTGTCGCTGTCAGTTGCGCTTCGCAAATCCGCCAATGCAGATAGAAATCGCAAATATGCTGGAAGAACCCGAGGAAACGTTGAATATTTCAGATAATGTAATCAACTTAAATTTTCGCGCATTTGAAATCAAAACATTAATACTGCACTATTGTGTTCAACAGCAAAATAGTAGTGAAAATTATATGGAGGAATGAATTCTGAAACAAATAATCATGCGGGAAAATATAGCTTTTCAAGCCTAAATGACAAAAAGCATATTATGCCTCTTAACAGTACAAATTAACATGAACGGCAAAGCAGGCAAACGGCTAGAAACCGATTGTCGGAAAAGATGTTCCGGAAAGAAGGTGGTTTTTTCTGTTTGCCGGGAAGCATTGAAAATGATCGAAAAGGAGAAGGAATAATCCACAACGAACTCAAGGCGGACATGGACATCGAAAAATTGCCGAGTGGAAAGTTTAAAACAAACGCATTATTCCTGAGTCTGGGCACATTAGCCTAACTGCTTGCGCATATTAAAAGGAGTATATTTTATGCATGTTCCAGTGAAATTTGGACAACAAAAACCTGTGCTGAAAATCAGCCTGGGGATTTTTTCCTGTACAATGATATCAATGGCGGTATTTGCAGTATCCACAGAGAAAACGGACATCCCGGCGGCACTAAGGGAACTGAAAATAGACTCGGGAAAAATTGTGTCAGTGGAGTACAATGCCTCGCCGGCCATGACAGTCTCAAACGGAACCATATACAAGAGTCTGCCGCCGCGAACCATAGTGAAGATCGTTCTTAATCCGGCCAAAGGTTCCAATATTAATGTCGAAGTATGGCTGCCGGATGCAGGGAAGTGGAACGACCGGTTCATCGGTCTTGGTAACGGCGGTGCGGCGGGAGCCATATATCCCGCCGGCTTTGCTGGTCCGATTTCCGAGGGGTATGCCGTTGCGACAACGGATATGGGTACCGCGCCGAACTCTAATTCCGGCATCGGGAATCCTGAGGTCTGGAAAGATTTTGGATATCGCGCCACGCACCTCATGACGGTTTCCGCCAAACAGGTCATCAAGTCATATTACGGGAAGGAACCTAAATATTCATACTTCAACGGCGGGTCGACCGGCGGTCAGCAGGCCATTCAGGAAGCTCAGCGGTATCCGGAGGATTACGACGGCATTGTCGCAAATATCCCCGCGCACTGCCGCACTCCGCTTCACGCTTATTTCCTGTGGAACGACCAGATATTCAAAAAATGTCCATTCACGGACGCTCAGGAAAACAACATTATTGCCGCCGGAAACGAATACATGGCCGTCCGCGAAATACCCCAGACCGCCGGGAAAATAGTTTCCGATCCGCGCTGCAATGAAAAAGATATCGAAGCAGTTATCCAGCTCGCAAGAAAAAAAGACCCTACTCTGACGGATAAACATGCGGAAGCCCTCCGGAAACTGTTCGACGGTCCGAAACATGCCATTACCGGCGAACGCATCTTCTGCGGCATCCCTTTCGGCAGCTCTTTCAAGATCGCGCATGGACACCTTTATCTTTTCCAGTGGGTGTTCGGGGCGCAAAAAAACCTTATGGAAATTGATTTTGGCAAGGACATTGATACCTATACCGCCGCACTCGGACCATATCTCAATGCGGAAAATCCTGACTTGAGCCCTTTCGAAAAACGCGGGGGAAAAATAATTATGATTTCCGGTTCCGCAGATTCATGCGTACCCTACCACGCCTCACTGGATTATTATGAACGCACTACGGAACATTTCGGGTCCATAGAAAAAGTCAGGTCATTTTTCAGGTTCTATATCATTCCGGGAATGAGCCATGGCCCGGGTCCCGGAATAAATAAACTGCCGAGTATGCTTAATCTTGTAATCAACTGGCGAGAGAAAAACGTCGTTCCGGACATGATCCGGGGGCAGCGCATTGAGGACGGAAAGGTTAAACTGGATATTCCTCTTTATCCGTATCCGGTAAAAACTGGATGGAGCTCCGAATCCGGATTCAAACCGGTTGACGGACCGCGCGGAGGTGTCGACCGTGTTGCGAAGCAATTCCGTCCATCTGCATCTGAATGATGAGAACGCCGGCTTTGCCGCCTGCGGGCGATCACCCTGCCGGCAGGAAAAATGATAGCACGAAACGCAGGGATTTTTATTGGTGAACTTTAACAGAAAATAAAAAAATGAAAATATTTCAGAAAGAACCACTTTTAAACACTAAACTTTTACGTGGAAAAATAGACAGGGATAGTTTTCCAGGAAAACTTTCCAGCAAACTTGTTGATTTTTCTGTTTGCCGGAAAAAGTTCCGTCCATCCTATCCCGCCGCAGAATGACGGGGTATTACGGACGGACTCCCGTATCCTGCGGGGGGCCGGAGATTCGAAAACAAAAACTAATATAAAAAACAAAATCAAAGCCGCCCCATAGAGGGATTACCCAATGAAGATTAACTGAATAACGTAGAGAAAAATAGAGATGTTGAACAAATCGGATATTGCAATCATACGCAAGCTTGCCGCACGGACAGCAGAAATCGCAAGTCTTCCTGTACAGGAAGAAAAACGCAGGCTATGGCGGAAGCTTAACGCGCTAAAGCCGGAGCGGCCTATGGTTATGATAAACCAAGTGTGCTGGAATGAGATTGATGACAGCGAACTGACGCTCCGTTGTTCCGACCCTGAATGCCGCAATTACGAAAATATTCTGCTGCGCACATTGTTTCAATGGGACCATTTTCCTGTAGATATGGTTGTAGAGCCTTCTGTGCGCGTTGAGAAGGCAATCAATATAAAATTTGGTCCAGATATTCAGGCAGAGCACGCGGTGGGCGATCCGACTAACCATGTAGTGGGGCAAAGATTCATCAACCAGTTCCAGACAGAGGACGACCTTCAAAAGATTCAGGTGCCGCCACAAATTAGTCACGATAATGCTGAAACCGCCCGTCGCATAGCTGTCGCCCATGAGCTTTTCGACGGCTATTTGGAAATTTCCCCCGGGGGAGTTGTTCCTTATCTTGGCTTGTGGGATCCTGTCAGTTGGTGGATGGGGGTGGCAAATGCCCTTTACGCTCTGATCGACAACCCGGAATTCATGCATCGCCTTCTGTCACGTATGACTGAAGGCTACATGCTTATGCTTGATCAACTAGAAGAACAGGGATTGCTTTGTGCTCCACAATGCCTGATACACTGTACTGGCGCATATACTGACGAACTTCCTGCTCCGGGTTACGATCCCAACAAACCACGCACGAAAGATATCTGGATGTATGGCCTCGCACAGATGCTGTCCACAGTTTCCCCTGCAATGTTCAAAGAATTTGAGGTTGATTATATTAGCCGGATTTGCGCCCGCTTCGGCCTCGTTTATTACGGTTGCTGCGATCCTCTGGACGGAAAGATGAATGAAGTGCGACTTATCCCCAATGTTCGCAAAATATCTATGAGCCCGTGGGTTGACGAGGAGCGTGGAGCTGAGAGAATTGGGAGAGACTATGTGTATTCACGCAAACCCACTCCGGCTCTTTTGGCCTATGACAGATTTGATCATAAACTTGTCAGAGAAAATCTTCAATCAACTTTAGATGTATGCAGGAAATATGAATGTCCTTTGGAGTTTATCTTGAAAGATATAAGCACGATGCGCTATCATCCTGAGCGGCTTTTCCAATGGGCCAATATTGCAATGCAAGTTGTCGGTGCATGATATGACCATTTTATTATAAAGATGTGAACCGGGTATGATTGAAAAAGATAGATGTAAAAGATATTACAAAAACAGAAAAAACAAAACCCAATACTGGAGGCTTGGAAAGAATAAAGGGGAAAATCGGCAATATTTCAGAAAGTCAACTTTTATTTACTAAACTATTATGTAATGAGGACTATAAAATGGATTTTAGAGACAATTCGGCAATCCCGACTGAAAGTTTTTTCATCGCGAACAAGCGAATCATGGCGACGGTATGCGGAGGGCAGTTGAATACTGACCACAATATCGGGCTCTCCGCCTTCTACGCTCCGGAGAAAGACTCGCCTTCCCTGATCCAGTCGACGCGCATATCGCTGGCGGTGGACGGACAGCTCTTTGAACCGTATGACCATTCTGATCGGACGTGCGTCATTCAGCGCGGCTACCTCGACGGCTCCATGGCCGTGCGCATCCTGTGGCAGGCTAAAGATGTCGAGGTCGAAGACGTCTACTACATGCACCCGGAGCAGGAGGTGGCCATCCAGCGCACAAAGGTGCGCAATTGCGGAAAAGCCCCTCTCGACATCAAACTCATCGGAGTGCTTTATCCGCAGTTAGGCACAACGGCGTATAACAAAAAAGGAGTTTGCAGCGAGGCCCTCTATGACATGGACGGCTCTTGCGCGCTTGTTCGAGACCAGGACGGCAACACTCTGGTTTTCGGCTTCCACGAGCCTGCCGACGAACATCAAATCGGAGAGGTTTGCGGCTCCACAGACGTCTACTACGACCTTGAGGATCTCTCCCTTTCGGGCAACGGCAAGGTCGAAGGCGTTGTTCCAAACGCCGCCTTGGCCAAACACCTGGGGTCTCTGGCCTCTGGAGAGGATCGAGAGATTTTCACCTGCCTTGGCCGCGCCAGCTCCCAAAGCGCCGCGCTTGCGCTTCTGCGCGAGTTCCGCGATACTTGCAAGAGCTCGCTTGAGGCATGCCTGGCGTTTTGGACTGAGGAGCTCAAGCACGCTGCCCTTCCGAGCCTTGCGGCGAAGTTCGGCCCTCGAATCGACAAGCTCATCGAGAGGGCCGCCTTGACCCTTCGCGCGACGCAAAAGGCGGATGGCTCCCCCATGGGCGGCGTCATGAGCCACTATCAGAATGTGGGGCAGACCAGAAATGGCAGTTTCATCCTGCTGGCCCTGGACTGCCTTGGCTTCCATGCCGAGGTTTGCGGCGGCTACAGGCACTATGCCAATTACAAGGTAGGCGACGAACGCTATCACTCCGCCGATGAGAACGACCAGCTTGGCACGGTCATCCATGTTTTCAAGCGACATTGCGATCTGACAGGGGAGCTCTCACTCGCGAAGGAGCGGCGGAAGGAGCTTTACGCCTTCGCCGACAGGCTTGTTTCTTTGATCGACCCTGCCGTAGGGTTGGTGTATTCCGAACGCGCCATCCATGAGTTCGTCGCCATCAGTCGCGGCTATGAAACCTACGTGAACACCATGTCCTGGCGCGGGCTGACAGACGCCTCTGAACTTGCCAGGCAACTCGGCGACGGTAATGTGCAAAAGCGCTATGCCGAAGCCGCAGACTTTTTACGGAAGAATATCCTCGAACGCCTCGTCGATCCTGAACATGGAATTTTCGTCAAGCGTCTCAAGCATGGGCATCCTGACATCACACCGGCGATCTCCATGCTGACGCCTGCGCTTTTCGGCGTAGCCGACCCGTGCTCGCCAGTTGTAGACAGGACGATCTCATATGTGCTCGATAACTTGAGCGATCCTAAACTTGGAGGGATCTATCGCTATCCGCTGCATCTCCAGCCTTGGCCTGAGCATCCGTATGGCGGTCCCTGGGTCACCTACAGTTGCTGGCTGGCCAGGATCTTCCTGCTCAGAGGCGAACATGAGCGGGCCGCCGGCATTATCAACTGGCTCCTGCGAAACGTCTCAGAAGATTCAGACCTCATCCCCGAGCACTTCAGTTCGCAGCACATCGGACAGCGCGGCTTTGGCCGCGTCTATATCGATCCCTATGTGCCGGAGATTTGGGCGACCGCCGAGTTCATCCGCCTGGCACTGGACTATGCAAGATTGGCACCATAATCTTTAAATAAGGAACTATAATATGGAAATCCTTCCAGGTGTTTGGAAGCTGTCTTTCGGCCAACCGGAAAACATCACGCCATCCAAGCAGATCTACGTCAAGGCCCCTTTGAAGGAGGCCATAGCAAAGCTGCCGCACCCTGAAGCGATGCCATTCGCTGAGAGGGACATAAAGTTTAGCTGCGGGCCTCGCGGAGTTCTGCTCGAACTGCCGCTTTCCCCTGGCGAGGATATCTACGGCTTCGGACTCCAGTTGAAAAGCCTCAGACATACGGGCAAGAAAAGAACCCTGCGCGTCAATAGCGACCCCGTGGCCGATACCGGCGACAGTCATGCCCCGGCTCCAATATACTTCTCAACGGCGGGCTATGGCGTGCTGGTGGACACGGCGCGCTATGCGAGCTTCTACTGCGGAGGCAACCAACGCGTATCCCTGCGGGAAGAGAACGGCCGAGCCTCACAATCCAGCACGGCCCCGGCTCTTTCCGAGGCGGAGCTCTACGCCCCTGGATTGAGAAGCTCCGCTCCAATGATCATTGAAACACCTGTCGCAAAGGGAATTGACATCTACATTTTCGGGGGGCCGTCGCTGCTTGACGCCGTCCGCCGCCATGTGCTCTTCTCTGGAGGAGGATGCCTTCCGCCTGAGTGGGGGTTAGGCGTCTGGTACCGCGTCTGCACCAGGCATTCGAGCAAGGAGGTCGAGGCCATCGCAGAGGAGATCCGCAACGCCAAGATGCCTTGCGACGTCATAGGCATCGAGCCGGGCTGGCAGTCCCGCTCCTACTCCTGCAGCTTCGACTGGAGTCAGGAGCGTTTCCCTGAGCCGGAAAAGCTTTTGAAAAAACTGGCCGACGCAGGATTTCGAATAAACCTTTGGGAGCATTGCTTCGTGCATCCCGAATCACCCTTGAGAAAGGGTCTTGAGGAGCTCTCCGGTGATTTTGCCGTATGGCAGGGCCTTGTCCCTGATTTCACCAATGAGAAAGCCGCACAAGCCTTCTCAAGTTACCATACCGATGTCTTGGTAAAAAAGGGCGTCAGCGCCTTCAAACTCGACGAGTGCGATAACTCCGATTTCGTCGCAAGCCCCTGGTCCTTTCCTGAATGCTCGAAGTTTCCCTCCGGCCTGGACGGTGAGCAGATGCATTCGCTCCTGGGACTCCTCTATCAAGCCGTAATCG
>TBL_comb47_HYPODRAFT_10003534_pt1 | contig 18430 bp, 16 predicted proteins | sample TroBogypolimnion_40_FD_10682 | JGI IMG/M metagenome (IMG submission 10682)
CCTTTATTTATTACTGCTTTTGTTTTGTTATACCATTCTTTACATCTGGCCATATTTCAGTTTCAAAATGGGTCCGTGCGGAACTTTCTAGTATTTTACTTTTTCCTAATTTCTCGCTGCTCGTATTATGACGAAGCAACTCTGGTAAAAGTTCTATTTTTTGCACATTGGTGAGTTTGGTAAACCACTCATTGAACGCTAGATTTATAGCTTCCTTTTCTGCAACCACCCTCTCCTGTTCTATTTTTCGCTTACTTTCTCGGTAAAGACGTAGCGATTTATCTTGAGGGGATTCATAGTTGCTGGGAAATGTATAAATCCTTCCAGTACGCAAAATACCCATGAAAAAATTTATCATATCGCCCTTGATGGTTTTTGCCTTATTATTTTCTTGTAAATCAAAAGCAAAAGCATAAATTGAATCTTGTACCATTTCAGGTGATAATTTATTTTGTGATGTTATTTGAGATAAATGAACTTTTGAAAACCCAATTATAGCAAGGGGTTCTAAATCAAGTTGTTGCCATTCAGTAGGAAGTTGTGGTTGATTTATATTTTGTACCTTGTTAGTAGTAGTTTTATATATATTTAAACTACTACTACTGTCTATTTCGATATCTTTTTCGCATCCTGTTTTGATATCCATTCTGATCCCCATTTCAAGCCAATTACTACGAATTTCTTCTTTTATACAAAAACATTGGTATCCTGATCTTCCCTTTTTTCCATGTAATCTAACTATTAATTGTTTTTCTAAAAGCCTTGCTATTGCGGTTTTTACCGCATTTTTTTGTATTGCAGTAGTTTTAGACATCTCATCTAGCAACAAAGGCTCGGTTTCCGTTTTACCATTTACTAAGCAATGTTTTATTAAATAATTAAAAATTGTTAGCTGATATCCCCTGAGACTTTTTAATATAATCTTTGGATAATGAATACTTTTAATTTGATACCCATTCTGATCTTCATTTTGATCTCTATTTAGACTCTTATTTTGATCCCTTATTTGATCCCCCATTTGATCCCTTTTTACACATTGATCTCTATTTTGATATCCATTTTGATTGCTATTTGGATCTCTGTTTTGATACCCATTCTGATCGCTATTTGTATATTTGTTCCTATTTTGATGGTCATTACATTTAGCGTTATTAATTGTAATGGTAGAATATGCTATAGTTGGTTTTTTATAATTGATTGTATCTTGATGATTTTTTGGAATGTTTTTTAATAATTCAAATCCAGTTGTTTCTTCATCGATCTCAAATGATGGAAGAGGGGAGTTATCACCAGTTAAATCCCATGGACGATATTTTTTATATTTTTTTTTTGCAACAATGTCTTTTAATTGGGGCATATTTCAAGCAACTCTCTTGTTAATCTATCAAAATCATCTCGTACTGATGATTTTCTTAAATCATCAAATAGACTTTTATTGGTATCAGTAGCGCGAGGGACTTCTTGTACAAGCCTAACAGCAGTTTGCATGGTTTTTCCTTCCATGTCAGGGTCTGCTATTATGGTTGCCACCGCTTTTTCAGAAAGGATTGTATTACTACTAAATTTGTTTAAGAATACTTTAAAATTAATTTCCTTTTTATATCTTCTGTTTAAATTTAAAAACTCTTGTTTGAGAATTTTCAATCCTTTTGCGCTGAATTTATCAGGGTTTAGCGGGGCAATGACAATATCAGAAAATAGAGCAGCAGCAGTTACACTCAAACCAAGAGTGGGAGGGCAATCTATAAAAATAAAATCGTAATTATCGATAACTGGAGATAAAAGCTCGCTAAAGAAAGTATGTAATGGTATTTTTTCATATATCAAATGACTATCAACAACTACGTTTTCGATTCTACTGGGAATAAGGTCTAACCCATCGGCTATATTAACGATACCGGCTTGTAGTTTTGCTTCGTTTTTTACAAAGTCAATTAATACAGGAGTTTCACTCGAATCATAATTAAAAGCATCAGTAAGATTGGCTTGAGGGTCTATATCTATCGCTAATACCCTTGCCCCATAAGCGTTTGCGCAGCACGATATGTTATGGATTGTGGTTGTTTTACCGGTACCTCCCTTTACAATTTGGCCAACGATAATTCTTCTATTAAATTTTAAATTGAAAAGTTGTTTCGCTATAGAATGGGTTATGTATATTTTATTTCCCATTTTAGGACAACTAAGGTTTTTCCCTTTAATTTGGTAGTGTACGGTTTGTGGGGAGACACCTAAAAATTCAGCCGCCTGTGATATTGACATCTTAGGTTGTAATGGAAGTGACTCTGGCATTATTGTCTCCAATAGGTGTTTTTAAGATATATGCAAATAATATAGAAAAACTTAAAATATGCAAATAAATTTTATATCTATTATTAATTATCACAACAGGTAAATATAAACAAATTATTTTTTATGTCTTAATTTTCAAAGGGCAGGGTACAAAACTTCGTTTAATTTGAGTAGCGGTTAATTTTCAGGAGAAATTGACCCTTTGGGACGAAAAGCTGCATCGAATATTTACATATTTGCTGATTTTATTTTGATTTGAAATGATTTTTTATTACAAGTAGATGGTCAATATTCGATGTGCATTGGTGTCATTTATAGAACTTCATTTCAATTTTAGTCCCATATATTGGGTTTTTGGCTAAATTTTATAGAAGTTTATTTCAATTTTGTGTAAAAGTTGGCTTCAAAAAATTACAAACTTGTAGAAGTTGAGTTCAAATAACATATTTTTGTAGAAGTTGGTTTCAAAAAAATTATACCAATAACAACATTGAATAAAAAAGAAAATACAGTATGTTATATTTTTATGTTTAGAGTTTTTATAGTTTAAGTAAATCTAACAGGTTGATTTTAGGATAAAAATTGAAATAAAATTCTATAAATTGAACTCAACTTCTGTCATTTGTCACAAATAATTTCAATGGATAAAATGATAACACCATGATTTTTAAAATATATATTTAGTTATCTTTTGCCATAGTTGATTTCAATCGTGCCATATAATATTTCAATATATAGTTTTCTTGCCATACTTAATTTCAATAAATAATTCTTATTATGTTGTATACAGAGAAATTTATAAGAAAATTAACAAAACTTACAGCAGGTAATGTCGTATCTTAGTAACTGGTTGATTTTTATCATTGAAATCAACTATGGCAGATTGAAATTAACTGTGGCAAATGACAACAAATGACAAGTATGCTTTTCACCAACAACCGCCACTAATCATTATTAGCAGCGGTTTTATGATAAAATAATACTATTTGTATGTAATTGTTTTTAATCAGTCGGGAAACGAAAAAGCAACAACTGGAAAAAATAATAAATTATGCTATATTGTTAACAACGCTCGTGTGGTGGTATTGATCTGTTAAAGACTTTGTTGCGTAGCCCCTACAACCAACTAGCGATTTTGTTATGCATAAAATAAGCAAAACTACAAAATATATGGGTTACGCAACAAAGTTTTGTGGTAGCTATCATATCAGGTTGTTTAATATACGGATTACTTAACAAATGGTCTTTAAAGAGGGAGCGGTTTATAGGAGTTTCAGAGCATTATTCCGGCTGCCACTGTACTTAGACCGGACAACTAGCATGTTACCAACAAAAGATGAAAAATTTTGTGCAAAATTGCAAACAATGTGCTATAAATAATGTAGTATGAGTTAAGATTTCCTGAGGCATATGAAGAATGTCGAATGCGTTATGTTAGAACAATTTTGCTCTATATAAAATTGCTTTGATTGGAGGGTAATAAAATGAAGAAAAGTTGTTTTTCATTCCTATGGGTTGTGGTTATTTTTTTTGGTTTTGGCTCTCACGTTTTTGGCGCAACAGTATCCATAGAAAAACTTTTAGGCGACCTTAAAAAGGGGCCAGTAATTTTTACAAATAATGATAGTACATATGAAATACACGAGGTTAGTACCTCTTCTGTTGGTAGCAGCAGGTACCATTTAGCCATTGGCACTGGCTGGATAGATGATAAAAGTTTTTTCAAAGCTAATGCATGTCTTGTTTTGCTTCCAGGTGATGACGAAACTGTGGAAAAAAATATTGTAGAATCAACAGGTAATGATGTTACAGATGAACATACGCTGTCTTCATGTGATTGTTACGACAAAAATGCTAAAAAAACAAAACATTATGATGGTAGTTCGAAGATGTATAAAGAAGTTACGTGTCATTACCAGTGTTGTCTAGTCGATAAAGAATATGGCTATCAATGGGGTGGTAATATTGATCCGTCGGCGTCTTTAGAACAGTGTAGGCCCTGACGCGCATTGACACTCAACAGTTAAAATGCTTTATGGGAGTGAATAAAAATAGGCTCTTATGAAAATGATAAGTATCAAGAAGTACGTTTTTTTGCGATTGGTTTTACCACTTTTGGTGTTTGTTTCATGCTGCGTCGAGGCTCAATGGACAAATTCAAAATGTGAAAAATGGCCAAAAGCAGAACCACCCAATTACGAAACTAATAAAAATTTAAATTATCCATATTCTAACAAACCATTTCAAAACGAACTTCCTGATTGTTCTGATCCTTTGAGGAAGGAAGGTGGTTATGCTCCCTGCATAGATTCCTCGTCTGCCGATAATAAAATACTGGATTTTTGGGGAGAGGGGAGAATAATTACAAATAAAGGGACAAAGAAAGAGATGATAACTGGTTTTGTAGACTCATATAATGTTAATCATCAATGTCAAGTGATATCAAATGGCCCGGATAGGAATCGAAAAATACCTAATAGAATTCCAACAAAAGGGTATGATCTTGGTGATTATAGTGATGTTAGCTTGACTAAATACATTGCGGATAATTCGTTTGCTATTATTACTACTACGGGTTCTCCCATTACAGAAAATATGATAAAGGAGATGCTCAGGATAATTAAAAAAAGTGCTTCTTCCGCCATTATAATTTATGGTTATGAGGAAAAAGATGCATTACGAAAGTTGCTGAAAACTAAATTGGAAGAAAATAAATTCATAGAAAATCCAAGCTATAAGTTTTCAAAAAAATTATCGGAACCTAGCTCGAGGCCTATAGTAGCTTTTACGTACAAAGTAGAGCAGGAACAAACTGAACAAACTCAAGTAAAACCTGGGTCACCTCGGCAGGAATTTGATACGGAGGTTAATCCGCGGAGTCGCCGTTAACTCGTTAAACATTTAGGTGTGGCGTCCTGATTTCATAAACACCCATTCCTGCAATAAAGTACAAATTTTGTCCGGCTTTAAATGAGAATATAAATTATCTCAGTCCGACTTTAATTGAGAATATAAATTTTCATTCCGGCTTTAAGTGATTCTATAAGTACTCCGTTCCATGTTTATTTGCGACTATCCTGTAGTCAAATTCCAGCTTTATTTGCGAATATCCTTAAAAAAGGAGGTTCGCAAGGATCTTTAATTATTTATCTAATTAAACAGCGATACCAAGCTTAAGAATTTCTTTATCAATCTCCTCTATTCGGCTTGGTGCTAATTGACCACGCAAATAGGCCCAGTGTTAAGGTACGTGCGACCAGGGGCCACTTTGGGGTGTTTTGAGCAGCCCCTCCATACTGCCTGGTCATAATTTACTAATTTTTTAAGTTTATATTATTTTATTATAAACCAAGAAGATAGAAAGATGATTTGTCTATAGGCTGGCAATAAATAGCTCCAATATTATTTCGTATTGTATTTCATTAAACAGTATATTACGTTTAGTAAAATTTTTTAGAGATATTTTTAGCCAAAATATTTTTGTGATAATGATGGTTATCATGCCTAATCTTAGAACGGTTGAAATTCTTTACTGGGTGAGTAGAGCTACCAGATCACTCTAGCAGCCCCCTCCTCAGAACCGGACGTGCGGAACTACCGCATCCGGCTCCCGATAATACTATGTTGTGTTCAGCAAGTTGCAAACATCGATATCGTTTTAAAGTTATTTGGATAATTTATTCTTTTCAATAGCATTCCAAACTTTTCCCAATTCATCTTACGCCTTCCACCTTTGCGATTTATCCAGCTAAATAAGGCTCTTTTACTTAATAATATAAATGAGTTTACCCGCCGTGCGTTGTCTGAGACAGCATTATAATTCACCCATCCCACTACAACTTTCTTTGCCCGCTCCAATATCTTATGCGTTTCTTCATTGAGATTTTCTTTGAGATATTTTCGAAGCCCATTGAGTTTCCCAGTAAATCGATCAGATCGGCTTTTGAATTTTAATCTCCACCAACATTTTCGACTTTTACTCCAATAACAAATAAAACCTAGAAATTTGTATATTGGCAACCGGTCGCCTCTTTTATTGGCTTCTTCTGCTGCTTTGCGCCCAGATATAATCATACTCGATTTATCTTCGTGCAATTTCAGCCCATATTTCTCAAGTCTTTTTGGAAGCACTTCATAAAATTTCTCCGCATCTTCTTTAAACTGAAATACAAACACCATATCATCTGCAAACCTTATCTCATTCGCTCTACCTTTTAGATAAGCTTGACTGATTTTATTAAACCAATCATCCATCACATAATGTAGATAAATATTTGATAAAATCGGCGAAATGATAGACCCTTGCGGACAACCGACCCTGTTGAGTGCTGCTTTTCCATTCACCAATATCGGTGCTCGAATTAGTTTCTCAACAAGTTTTAGAAATCTTTTATCAGATATCTTTTCTCTCAAAATACCCTGCAAATCTGCATGTGGTATTGAGTTGAAATATTTTCTTAAATCAATTTCTATGGTTGCTCCGTTTAGATTTTGGTTGCTGTATTTCATCAAGGCGCGCAACGCATCATGCGCATTCATTCCTTCTCTGTATCCATAGGAACAGGGAAGAAAATCTGGTTCAAATATTGCCGTTAGAATCTTTGACACCGCATGTTGAACAATCTTATCTTCAAAACAACTAATTGCCAACGGTCTTGCGCTTCCGTCTTCTTTGGGTATTTCAACCAAACGTGATGCTTGAGGCTTATATGCATTTCTACGAATTCTAGCTAAAAGATTTTGCAAATTTTCATCTAACTTTATTCCGTAGTGCGCCTTGGTAACTCTATCTATACCGATAGCTTTATTTCCATCCAGCCGTCGATAACTTTCGCTAAGCAAATCTAGGTCGACAACATACGCTATGTTATTAAACACAGTGTCTTTCCTAAATTTTGCTCGCTTGCCTATGCGATCAAGATTCGTTGTCTTCTGATTACCGTCCACAGTTAGTACGGTCATAAGTTTCCCTCTCACGCTATTATTATCTGCCAGCTCTTGGCTCCACGATCATTACTCGCTTCTCCGCTACTACAGCTGACTCCGCCATCCATAAACCCATCCTCAAAGCCTCACGGTTTCAAGCCGCTTGTACTTCGCCTACTACATCCTTGTAGAGATTTATGGACTTCCCAAGTTCCTACGCTCATCTTTATCGGCTCGCTGACGCCTACGACCCCGGTGATAGATTATTTGCAATTCCCGATTTAGTTCTGCAAATATTCTGTTGCTTGCTGAGACATTAAACTCATCTGCTCTCACAAATATCGTCTTTCGAGGCTAGCTTACGTTCACCCTTTGCGATCAGGATTTCGGCTCGCCGATTTCGCTGTCTACGCTTCGGGCCCGTTGTTACCTTCGGTAAAACCCGCAAGACTCGCTACGTAGTGAGATCGGTTCCTCTTCTACGGTAGGACTTTCACCTACAAGATGCGCTAGACTTCAACCACTTGGCGCACTAAAATTTACGAAATCCCTGATTATTGCATTATTTTAACTTTGGCTGGAATACCACCCGGTTTTGAATAGTCTCCTACATTACCGTTTGGTTAGTTGGTCATACCAGCTTAGCTAAATTCATAGATAGACCGTCAAATATAGCTCTTGCTTCGCGTATCCAAGTACGTTGCGAGCTTAAACCAATCACAGATAGCGAGTCTTTTAAAAAGCTACTCTCACATGCATTTACGCAAGCAGGTTGCACACAGACTCTGTTGTCAGATTCTGCTATTGAAATAATACGCTTAGCTTCAAAAGGAAATCCTAGACAGGCTAATCATGTGATTGTCACTGCTCTGCGTTTGGCAGCAGATAAAAATGTTAATCATATTCCAGATGATATTGTTAAAGAGGCAATTGAAATTTTAAAATAATAGTTACAAATAAAAATGTTCTGGTGCGAAAAGGGCTGGTGTTTTTTTACAATTTAAGCAGCTTGTCTCATGTAAATTATATTGAGACGGTTCACATAAATAAGCCCAAGACGTAACAGTGCACGCGTAACCTGGTGCAACATAGCAGTTTTACCGAGTCCTGGATCTGCAGTTAGTAATCCTATTCCCGGAGATTGCAGCAACCATTTAAATTGCTTTTCAAATTTTACAATCTGGCCACTATCCCATAATTGGGTACAATCCTTACCAAGAGGGTCATGCTTTAATCCAAAGAATTGGCGATACATATAATTATTCCTCCTCTTTTCTGGGAATGCCACAAAGCTGGCTGTATTTTTTTAAGGCCAACTCGACTGAGTTTGTGCCAGATTTTAAGGTTGATTTTGGCACGCTGTAGTGAAATGGAAATATTAATTTGGAATGAATGTTCTCGTTTGGTAGCAAATGCAATAATTTATTATAATGCTTATCTGCTATCACAAATACTGATAAGCAAGGGAAATAAAATAGATAAAAAAATGATAAATCTATTGAAAAGAATATCGCCCATAGCATGGCAGCATATTAATTTTTTAGGTATGTATGATTTTAGCTTTAAAAACGCTTTAAATATTCAAGAAATGCTAGATATAATAGGGAAATGTTTTGATGAAGAGCTGCTAAAATCCAGCTAAAAAAATTTGCGTTTTTACAACTCAAGAGATAAACTACTTCCTGTAGTTTGTTTCTACTATCCAGATCCTTTATTTATAGCATGTATTTTGATTATGGCATGCGCCAAATTTAGCAGCCACATTAACTTTTTGTGGTGAATATAAAAAATGCGATGTAATAAATTTTGCTAAAAAACACGAGAAAAATAGCCTCAAATACACCTAGATGTCCGATTTATGCGGCAAGGGCCTAGAACCCCAAGAAGAAACACCAGACCCATCTAGGGGAGAGTAATAGTAATCAGCAACTTCACAAGTAGCCAACTCGTCGGCCCTCGGTACTTACCGAACGGCAGCGAATTTCAAAGTAATATTAACTACAACCAAGTACACGGTCGTTGTGGTAATGGCAAAGTTCGCGGCAAGCGTCCATATTCGGCACATTGCCTACATGCTTTCCTGATAACGCCAATTCCGGGTAAGGATATTAATAAGGAGTCCATTACATTGGTTTTAGATGGACTCGGAGTATGCTGTTAAATTACATTTATGCTTAAAATAGACTTAAAAATTCGTTGATTTCATAATTGGCAGGAGTAAAATGTATCATGAGTGGCAGGTTGGATTTGTCCTCTATTGCGAAAAAAAGAGAAGTGGGGTATTGATGAAAATTCTACTCGTTTTCTTTATCTTAGAGGACGAAGCAATTGATGTCACGGAAGGTCCGGTAAAGATATTTATTGGGCAGAAGCTGGTAGTTAATAAATGGAGAATTATATGAAAACTATAGATAGTTGGGAAATTATGGCAATTAGTGGTGGAAATTACTGTGCTTGTATATCCAAAACACCGCTGCGTGGAATGTGGGATGGGGTCACGATCTTGGGTATCGCATACGCTGCTAAGTGGGTTTATGAGCAGGTAGATTATCAACTAGCGGCAAAACGTTGTAGGCAAGACAATCAATGTATAGGAGTTGCAGATGGCGTGGAAAAATGCCGAGAATATCTTGGTAAGGAAGAGTTCTTAAAGTGTACTTGACAATGTTTTGTTGCATATAACCTAATGCCAATTAGTGGTATTTTAGAGTAGCATTTCTTATAATGATTAATTGTGTGTTAAGAGAAGACAGTGTTGGAGACCATCTAAAAACGGGTGGTCACAATCCGTTTTTAGATGGTCTCCTATATTAAAAATAATCGTGGTTTAATTCCTAATTATGGTGATAGATGGAGGTACGGTGAAACTATCACTATCTATTGCAAACCAGGACTGCAGTATTAAATGGTGATTTGGCAAAATATTTGTAATAGCTCAGGTACCAACCTAAAAAGGGGATTAAAAACCGAAAAACTGTAGTACTGAGCCATTTTTTTGTTACTTTTTGTGGAAATTTTAGCAGAAAAAGCTATTTTGTTCAATATTTTCACTACGGTTTTAAGTTTTTGTAATAGCTCAGCCCCTATGCCGATAGGGCTGGAGGGGCTGTAGTTTTTATAAAATAATTTTTTAATGTCCGACAAATAAAAAGGTGGCACCCTCTCTTATAGCAAAACGAGCCCCGCCCACCTTACCTTTTCTCCTGTAGTCACGCCCACACTTAGTCCTGTCCGATCCACCCGTATCTGCTGTTCTCATTCTTCCGGATAAACGATGCCCCTCGGATGTTTTTAGCCGCACCTTTTATTATTATGTGTTTTTCACCAATAGGACGAATGGTAGTTTTTAGTTTGTTGCTTTTCATAGTAAGTCTCCATAATTCGTTTAAGAACGAGCCGTATATTCACTGGCCTTTGGCGCCATTACTTCATTGTCAAAACGCGTGAATGTCCAGTCCCCTACTTCGGAATTTCCGAAGACGGTGACGATTTTACAATATTAGCCATTAAAGTCAAATTATTTTTAATCATCCCTTAAGGCTGTGTTTTTCTTTATGATTTTAACTGATGCCTCTCGAAAAATTCTGTCCATTTCCTCAACGCCCAATCCTGTGATTTGCTTTATTACTTCCTTGATCATACCAGCATTTTTCATGGTTTTTGCAACCTCAATCTTTCATTTCAGAAAAATTTGTGTTCGTCGAAATCGACAATATCTATATGATTTTCTGGTGTGTTTTTCTTGTTTTTGTGCATAATCCTGCTTTTTGCCACCGAGTAGACCAAAGGATTTTCATCTTTTATAATCAGTGATCCAACTAGGCCTAAAATGACGCATGGGTTCAACTCCAATAATTCATAAATATTTCGGCACAAATTAAGCTGGTTACTGGCCATTGGCATTCTGTTTGACCATTCATTACCTCAAACATGCCTATGTGTAATCGCTCTTTGTTTATCAATCCTTGTTTTACCATTTTCCCCTCTAAACAAAGATCCAATATTAGTTTTTCATTCTTTTTTAAACCTCTTTGCGTAATACCGCTAGTTTCTCCTTTATCTTTTCTCCAAACATCGTTGGTTTTAAAAGTATCGCTTATCGCCTTTCTAAACATATACCTATTATATCCATCTCGATATGATTCATACGTAGGTATAGATAACACCAATTCTAACAAAGGTTGCGAAAACAACGGATAAAAAACCGGATTAGTTCCGCCGTCTCTTATATCTGTCTTTATGGTAGATAAACCGTTATATATAACATCTATAAGTCCAAATTTTCCTGGCAAGCTTTTGGTAGTATTTTCTTCATAAAAAAACGGATGGTATCGCACTTGTTTTTCTAATAAAAATACTTCTTTATTAAACCAAGGAGCTTTCTTTCCGTTATCAACTGCATACGCAGATCGATTATAATGTGAATATAAATAATAAAAAATAAATCCTTTAATCATCTCTTGCAGTATTGGAAACAAAGGTTTACGAAACATAGTGGATATTTCTTTTAATTTTGTATTAAATCCATCCCTACCATGTTCTATTAAATAATCACAAAGCGATGCTACTGGTGGAGGACACATAAATATGTGGTCGCCACCATGTCCGCTCATGTATATGATATTTCTGTTTCCTTTTAGTAATAAACCCACGTCATCTTGTACCTTTGAATAAGTTAAACAGGATGTAGGCCAGTTAGGTTTAAAGAGTATTGCTTTATCAAAAGAGTCGTAAGGTAAACTTTCTGAATGATCAAATTCTATTAAATTTAGGCCTAATCCTTTTGCGGTTGCGCAAGCATACTTTCTTTCATCAGAAGATGAAACATCAGGATGAAACATATTGATAAGTTTGATCTCTTGATTTCCGCTCAATACTTTATTCAATAAAAATAAAAGCCCTGTGGAGTCGGTGCCACCTGAAAAATCTAGGGACACTACTTCCGCGTCTCTAGTCCAACTTTTAATAACATTGGATGTTATATCTATGATGTTATTTTGTGCGTTTTCTGGATCTTTATAGCCTTGGAAATAGTCTAGTGGGTTCCATACAACAGAACGCTCCATCGTCTTGTTAACACAATTAAAAGAGAGTTGGCATCCATGTGGCAATTCATAAATCCCATCAAAAGCTGTTTGCTCCGTTGTAATAAAAGAATGTAACATGTAGGAGGAGAAATACTTCCAATTAAATCCAGGTTTGTTTTCCATCATGTTAATTAAGATTTCTATCTCCGATGAAAATAAATACTCGCCTGAATTTAATTTAGTATAGAAAAGTGGAAATTGCCCCACTGGGTCTCTAAGTATTGTTGCTATTTTGTCTTTTACCTTTACGTAAAGATAATTACCCCAGTATTTTTTCACAAAAAGTTGGTTAGGAATTTCTGATTGTTGCTCTAGCTCTTCTTCTGTTATTGCTTCATAACTATTTTTACTAAAAACCTTTCCTACCAATAAAGCATCTCTAAGTTTTAGTATTCTTCCTTGATCTACGGTAGAAGCTGTTTTTCCTACAACAATATTCACGAAATCATTTTTAAAATAAGTTATATCCTTATTTATTTTTCCGCTTGTAATTGAGACGAGTTTTTTAAATGTATTTTCGTTAACTTGGTTAAAAACCCCTGCAATAATCACTAGACTGCTCCTTCAATAAATGGTTCTGATAGAATTACTGATAATGTTTTTGGTAAATCTGCTGTATCCGCTATTATCTCATCGTTAGCTTTTACCCATGCATGAGCGGCGAAGGGTAAATTTTGCACCCCTATTTCTATATTGCACTTCCATTTTCTTCTTAGCCCCATAAAAGCTAAAGCTGCTGACCACTCTAGACATTTTGTTCTTACAGGAAAATAGAAGCACGCCTTATTTAAGGCGGTAACAAGAACATTAAATTCTTTAGAATTCTTTTGAATACAGCTATTTTTTCCCTTTCGTTTGATGGCTTTTATTAAACTACAAAATCCAAATACCTTTAAAATAAAATATACTTTTATAAGTGAAAAATATGCTTCTAAAACCATTTTTTTGGGGGCTTTATTATCTAGATCACTACTAAGCATTCTCCAATCAATATTAGGCGCTCCTGCTGAAAACCCTCCTTTCTTTAAAGGCTTTGAGTAAGGATAATCATAATTTTCATTTAACAAAATCCCTGTCTCTCGTAAATATTTAATATCTTCGTCAAAATCCTCAGGCAAAGATTTGTTTTCATTATCTGCCAGAACATATTTTTCTTGTGCTTGATTGAATTCATTATTCAAAGCTAAACAGACAATCTCAGAAAAAATTTCTGGTAATAAAATATATTGGTCTTTACGTAAATCAAGAACTATTATTTCATTGTTAAAATAAGTCAGGTAAATATATTTGTTTGCATGAAAATACATTATTAAGCTCCTGTTCGTATTTAATATCCAAATCTAAACTAAAAATGTCACCCTTATTAATCTTCTTTTTTATCATAAACCTACCACCACACCTTTTCAACTAATTTAGCACACCAAGCCTTTACAAAACACATTTTATAAAGAATATTACGCCGGCAATGGGTTTTGCTCTATTACCTTCCTTTTTTCTAACAAAAGCACCTTATCCACATTTACAATGGCAGAAGGACGATGCGATATTATTATTGAGGTTTTACCTCGTATAATTTCATCAATAATTTCTTTTATGGCGGCTTCAGTTTCTATATCAAGAGAAGATGTTGCTTCATCAAAAATATAAATAGGTGGATTTTTCAGTAGCAATCTAGCTATAGCCACTCTTTGCTTTTCTCCACCCGATAGCTTTAACCCTCTTTCTCCCACAATAGTGTTATATTTTTCTGGTAGAGAATCTATTAACTTATCTAATCTAACTATCCTAACAACTTTTTCTACTTCTTCTTGAGTTGCATCCAACTTACCATAGGTGATGTTGTACGCTATCGTATTATTGAATAGAATCGTGTCCTGGGGAACTATGCCTATTGCATCAGGAATAGAATCATGCAACACCTCTTTTATGTTTTGTCCATCAATTAAGATTTCTCCTGATAAGACATCATAAAATCTATAAAGTAATTTAGGGATAGTAGATTTTCCTTCACCAGTGGTTCCTACAATAGCCACTGTACTTCCGGCAGGAATATCAAGCGAAACTTCATCTAAAATAATATTAGAAGGATTGTAACCGAAAGTTACATTCTTAAATTCAATGTGTCCTTTTTTAACCTCTAGTGATTTGGCATTAGGAAAATCTTTGATTTCAGGGGGAATCGATAAAATGTCAAAAACATGTTCTATATCCATAAAAGCTTTGTAGGTGCTTCTAAAAATGGCTCCGAAAGAGCTCAGCGGAGCAAAAAATTGAAGAACTAAAGCATTAACAAATACTAAATCGCTAACCTTTTTATATCCTTTTAAAATACCCATGCATATCAAAAAAGTTAATGTAATGAGTCCCAGACCCAAAATTAAAGTATGCACAATATGCATTAATTCTAGAATCACAAGACTTTTTGCCTCGGCATTTTCTTTCTGCTCTAATATATTGTCATAATTATTCAACTCATGATCTTGTCGGCCAAAATAACGAACAACTTCAAAGTTCAAAAGACTATCTACAAAAATACTCGAGACCTGTCGATATAATTTATTTCTTACTTGTCTATACTCAAGGATTTTTTTGGTCCCAGGGATGCTAGAAAGTATAAAAACGCAGAAAATCACAAATAGGATCAAGCTATAATAAAATCCATACATCTTCCAAAATATAGTTATCGCTATAATAATTTCTAGTATTATGGGAATGATCATAAAAACCACACCATAAAATAAAATAGGTATTGCTGACTGTGCTCGTTCTAACGCGTTGGTTAAATCTCCTGTTTTTCTTTGTAAGTGAAATGCAACTGATAGCTTGTTTAAATGGTTCATGAAATTAACATTTAAACGTCTAACACTGCGTTCTATCACCTTAAAAACACAAATTTCTTTAAACGAAGAATTTACCTGGCTAAGTGTCCAAATGGCTCCGTACACGAACAACACAGCTATGATGTAAAAATGAGAAAAATGATTCTGTTCCAAAGAACTTATTAGATATTTTAGGGTTAAAGGAACTCCTATATTTAAGAGAATACCCACTATCACAAAAATAATAGATAAAATAATACGGAAATGGATATTTCTATCCTCTTTCCAAATATAAAGAAAAAGCCGAAATAGAATACGGAGATTCTTTTTTAAAAATTTAGTTATCTGGCTCATGGTTACGATCTTAACCTAAAATTTAATACCTCTTACTGCGTTTTGGATGGTATCTCTCGAAAAATGATGTTCTTATTATAAAAATTCATTGGTTCTCCCGTACTTTCCGTGGAAGCCTATACTCCTATTTTTATAGCATATAACTCGTATCCCGATAGATCCAAAAACAGTCTTTGAAAGAGGTGTTTTAGATCATAAATCCCAAACATCGACGCTTTAAAACTTTTATTTTATTATTCAGCCTTTCAACAAATGCACTGGTTTGTTTATTAACAAAATAGTTAGCAATCTCATTTTTCCATTTTTTCAGCTATCCGATAAATTTTTTAAAACAAGTTAGTTTGCTATCATTAACCTGCAGGATCCAATCATCAAGTTTTACCAGCGCTTCTTTTTTTGTTAAATGAGTATTGAAAATTTGCGTCAGCTTAATTGCCAATGAGTATGCTTCCATTAATTCTGGAGAATATGAAAACATTAATTTTACAATTCTTTTTTCATCATCTGTCATGCACTCATTTGCGCTTCGCAATATTCTAATTGCGCCGATTATTTGATCGTATTCATCTTCGCTCATATCTCTTTTTAATTCCTTTAATATTTTTTGTCTGAACTTGTCGAGTTCACGTCTATATAATTTGGCAACATGATAACAATCAACCACCACCGAGATTTTATTTTGAAAACTTCTTAACGGCGTTCGTATCCAATTAACCTGCGTATTATAGAACCATTTTTCTCCTCTAGTGAGCTTGATCATTTTTTTTATACGCTCTGGATCGAGTAAAAGTAATTTTTTGTGTTTTACAGAAACTCAGTAGCGCATAATTGATAAACTCGCTGCCATTATCAGTGTCCAAACCAATCAATGAAAATGGTAGTATTTGCTGTGCCACCTTTAAAGCTGCAATTACATCAGCTTCACTCTTTCGTAATAAAGGAAAAAATTCTGTCCAAGTAGATGCTATATCGGTAAGTACCAAAGTATTCAAAAATGCCCCGCCTATCTGATCGCCACAATGGGCAACTAAACCTCCCTCTAAAAATCCAGGAACAACATCATCCCAATCAGCAAAGGTACGAATTTTTATTTGCCGCTTTAAAAGGTTGTCCGGGCGAGTCGTACTAATTCCTTTGCCTCCCTCTTGTCGTTTTGTTTCTAATAATCTATCTACAGTTGCTGCACTAATTGTCTACAAACGGTTCCGCACCTCCATAGAGACCGATAGGTGACCAAAACGTTCAAGTGCAGTCAATAGATCAGGAATGAACGGAACTAATCACTTAGAGCAAATTTGATTAATGGTCTCCCCATTTGGAGCCAGTACCCCATAGACCGAATGACCGCGAAGAGCCACGACGTGGCACAGACACACGCAGTACGCGCCATCGCCCAACCCCGTGCCCCATCGAGTCTTTTCTCCTGTAGGCTCGCCCCCCTTAGTCCTGCACGATCCAACCGTATCTGCTGTTCTCATTCTTCCGGATAGATGACGCCCCTCGGGTATTTTTAGACGCTCCTTATTATTATGTGTTTTTCATCAATAGGAGTTGGGATTGGAATGTGCCCCAAAAAAGCCGTGGCGTGGTCGAACGCCGCCCACCATTTACCCTACTGAGAAATGTGCTACTTCGTGGACCCAAATGGTAGCCCACGTGGATGCACCTCAAATGCATATTCTACTTTCCTCCCACCCTGGCCCTGCGTATTTTTAGACGCACCTTTTATTATTATGTATTTTTCATCAATAGGACGAATGGTAGTTTTTAGTTTGTTGCTTTTCATAGTAAGTCTCCATAATTCGTTTAAGGAAATGAATTAGTTTAAAGTATCGTACCAATTCGGATTTGAATGTCGTGATGTCAAAATCAACCATATTTATTAGCTGGTCTTTGACGTATTGAGCACGGTCTAATCTATTTGCTTCGATAATACCACGAGTCCTACTACTATCAACAAGCCCACATCTAGCCCATTTCACCCAATTGCGCCAGTATAACCCAATGCGAGATAAATTTGCACCGTGCTCATAAAGCCGGATTATCTTGACTCTACAACGCTCTTTACATTTAACACTTATTTGCAAACCTTCCGTAGTAAACACATATCCTAAAAAATCAAAACCTTTTTTTATCCAACCAATGAAAGTTCTATCCGGATGTTCTTTTAATTTTAACCACGAAAGTAGTTGTTTTGACGTCTTTATGGCTTTACGCAAGTGATTTCTGGTCTTTGCTAAAACTATCCAATCATCCATAAACCTTCTGTAAAATACATTATGCTGAACCAAAGCTATGTCTAGCTCTCTCAAAAACCAAGCACCAAAGAGAGGGGATAGCGGACATCCCAAAGCTATACCTCTCACAATCAAATTATACTCTCATGTGCCACAGAAGCAAGTAGTTCAGAAGCTGTACAAAAGATGAAGGCAGGCCCTTCGAAGTCGGTTTTCAGTAACAGACTTCAAACCACCTCAAGCAGCTACTGTCAAAAGCAGTGGTTGTGAGCGTTGAAGGAAAAATCGGTAAAAAAAAACCGGAAGGTATTAATTAGAGAGACGAATGAAAGTAAACCATTGGTTGATGCGTCGAGAATTTGCAACACGGCATCGAAATTGGAGTCAGAAAGTAACCCCAAGATAAATCTGCAAGGAGACTGATTACTGTGCAGGTGGTGTCCGGCGTAGAGATGGCGTGAATCTAATTTGGGCTTTTGTACGGAACTGTGAGAACCAGTATCTTGATGTTAAGGGAGAAATGCAAGGGACAGAAAGCTCTAGCATGAGAGTACTGATGCGAGAATACTGGGGCGGGTCTGTCAATTAGCATCGAAAATTAATGTGATGGACTCAACCGTTCTTTTCTAACATAGTGTAGAAAACCGGCATCTAAAGTGCCAAAATGGAAATTTCATCCATTTAAAATTAATTGAAGGAGGAGTCCATCATGAGT
>TBL_comb47_HYPODRAFT_10003536_pt1 | contig 18423 bp, 14 predicted proteins | sample TroBogypolimnion_40_FD_10682 | JGI IMG/M metagenome (IMG submission 10682)
CTTCGCGGCAACGGGGATCAGCACCGCATTCGCGCCAAACAGGCGGTAAAGGTCACTCAGTTCGCCAGCCCCTCCGCGCGGCTCCTGGATGTCGCGCGTGGGCGGTGGCTCACTGAGCTGGGTCGGGCTGGGGTCTGGCTGCATAGGCGGTTTGCCGTTGGCGATTTCCCCGGCGGGTCGGGTTTGGATTGCCCCGCATGCTACAGGAATTATTTCATGCTTTCCGGAGATAATTGAGGGGACGGTTTATGAAAGCGAATAAAAAAACGGGTCTGATCAGGTCAATCCGTCTCCGGGTGCAATGCCCTTGTTCATCATCACCACCGCTTTTGGCACTGGCGAGCGGCGGAGCGGCCGGACTGCGGCGACTTTTGTTCAACAGCGAGCGGCCGCGGGAGAGGTGCTGGCGCACGGCTTCCTCGGAAATCTCTCGGATCCCCGCCATTTGCTGGATGGATTCATTCTGGCGATAGAGCAACCCAATCGGTGCGCGGTAAATCTTCGGCAAGAGACAGGGAGCCGGCGCGGGACGGGTGTTGCGAATGTTACGGTGCAGTCGGTTGTTCTTTAAACTTTTTCATGCAGGCCGAAATATATATCCAGGCCAGTTCTGGTGGAGGATTATGCTTATTCCTAACAGCGTTTTTTGGATGGCAGCGCCGCCTTTCTCCATTTTAAGTGGGGAGCATTTTTCTGATTTGATTTAGCAGGCGGATGACCTAGGAACGCCAGGACACATCGGGTAATCCGCTACTTCGGCGACTTTAAATTGCGGGCAGCGGCGGATGCGGGCTGATCTTTTGATTTTGCAGTGGAAATTTATTTGCTGCATCCGCGGCCGGCATTTAGGATGCTTCCATGTTGTTCCGGCATTGAAAAATCGCAATTAGAATGACAAGCAACCTCTGGGTTTAAGATCAAAAGCAGCCAATGAATAACGCCGCCATTCTGGCTTTTGCCGCCGCTTCCTTCAGCGGGACTTTGGCCCTTTTGTTCGCCTGGTATGAACGGCGATCCATTGCGCATCTGTCTTTTGTCTTGGGCATGGCTTTGCTGGCGGTTGAATGTGTGTTTAACGGGCTGACGCTGACGGCATCCGCGCCGGATGAAATGTCTGATTGGCAGAATTGGCGGTTGTTGGCAATGGCTTTCCTGCCGGGCGTCTGGCTGTGCTTCAGCTTGAGTTACGGTCGCGGGAGCCATCGGGAATTTCTGCTCCGTGGGAGCTCGCTATTGATTGCGACCTTCCTGATTCCCGTGATCTTGATCGTGTTGTTCCGCGGTCAATCCGTTATCTCGGTGGGACGGGCAGAGCCGGAGGGTCATTTGGCGTTCGCTTTGGGAATATCCGGCATCTGCATTAATATCTTATTCTTGATTGGCATTGTGTTTGTGCTGATGAACCTGGAACGCACTTATCGCGCGGCGGTCGGCACCATGCGGTGGCGGATCAAATTCATGATTCTGGGGCTGGGAGTTTTGTTTGTGGTCCGGGCTTATATCAGCAGCCAGGTTTTGCTTTTCCATGCGGTGGATCTTTCACTGCAGAGCGTCAGTTCGGGTGCCCTGCTTGTGGCCTGCTTATTGATTGGACGGTCGCTGTTTCGTTCCGGACATTTCGACGTGGATGTCTATCCGTCGCACGCGGTTCTGCATAATTCATTTACGATATTACTGGCCGGAATTTATCTGTTGATTGTCGGGGTTTTCGCGCGGGTGGTCACATTTTTAGGGGGTGATGCGAGTTTCACCCTCAAGGCGTTCCTCGTTTTGGTGGCCCTGGTATTGCTCGCCATTTTGCTGTTGTCTGACCGGGTGCGCCTGCACACGAGCCGTTTTGTCAGCCGCCATTTTCAGCGGCCGCTTTATGATTATCGCACGGTGTGGCGCCGCTTTACGGAAGGCACTGCCTCGTGTGTGACGCAAGCGGACTTGTCCCAGGCGGCGGTCAAACTGGTGACGGATATCTTCCAGGTTCTTTCGGTGACGCTCTGGCTGGTGGATGAAAAAAAAGAGAAACTGATCTTCGCCGCTTCAACTTTTTTATCCGAAGCCAAAGGCAATTCGCTGAATCCTGATAATGCTGAAGCCCGGGAAATAATCAGTGCCCTGCACAACCATCCCGACCCGGTGGACATTGACATGGCACCAGTAAACTGGGCGGCGGCGTTGCGTAAATGTCATCCGGATGAATTTCGTAAAGGGGGTAATCGGGTCTGCGTGCCGCTGCTGATCAATGGCGACGTCGTGGGGTTGCTGATTTTGGGCGACCGGGTGGGGGGCGTGCCCTTTGCCTTTCAGGACTTTGATTTGCTCAAATGCGTGGGCGATCAGATCGCGGCCAATTTGCTCAAGGTCCAGCTTTCCAAAAAACTATTGCAGGCCAAGGAACTGGAGGCGTTTCAGACCATGTCGGCCTTCTTTGTGCATGACCTGAAAAACACCGCCTCGACGCTCAACCTGATGCTGCAAAATCTGCCGGTGCATTTCGACGACCCCGCCTTCCGTGAAGATGCGTTGCGCGGGGTTTCCAAGACCGTGACACACATCAACCGGCTCATCGGGCGGCTCGGCATGATCCGGCATGAACTGGAAATCAAGGGCGTTGCCACCGACATCAACGAAGTCGTGGCCAAATCTCTGGCCGGCTGGGAAGAGGCTGCGGGTATTCGCCTGGAAAAAAACCTGCGTTCGTTGCCGAAAATCCCGCTCGATGAGGAACAGATGGTCAAGGTCGTGACCAATCTGATTCTCAACGCCCGCGAGGCGGTGGCCAAGGACGGACAGGTCCGCATCGAGACGAGTCAAAATAACGGATGGGTGGTCTTGACGGTCACGGACAACGGCTGCGGCATGAGCGTCGAGTTTCTGAACCGCTCGCTGTTCCGCCCGTTTCAAACTACCAAAAAAACCGGGCTTGGCATCGGGATGTTTCAAAGTAAGATGATCGTCGAGGCGCACGGCGGCAGGGTTGAGGTCGAAAGCGAAGCCGGGAAGGGCACCACCTTCCGGATACTTTTGCCGTTGCCAAAAAAACCGAGATGAATCCCAAATTACTGATTGTTGACGACGATGAGGAAATCCGCACCCAGATGAAGTGGGCGTTGGCGAAGGATTACGAAGTCCTGCAGGCGGAGGATCGCCCCACGGCCATCGAGGCATTTCGTGCCATCCAGCCTGTGGTGGTGTTGCTGGATTTGGGGCTGCCGCCGCATCCGGGGAATCCGGAAGAAGGTCTCGCCACGCTGTCCGACCTGCTGGCCTTGGACCGCTCTGCCAAGATCATCATCATCACCGGCCAAGGCGAAAAGGAGATCGCCCTTCGTGCGGTTGGGGCCGGGGCCTACGATTTTTTGACGAAGCCCGTCGAAATGGACGAGGTGAAATTTTTATTGAAGCGCTGTTTCCACATTGCCCAGCTCGAGAAGGAATTTCGCGAGATGCAGCTGTTGTTGCAGGGTGACGGCTTTGAAGGGATGCTCGGCAGCAGTCCCGCCGTGCGGACGGTGTTTGAATCCATCCGCAAGGTGGCCACGACCGATGCTCCCGTGCTGATTCTGGGCGAGAGCGGCACCGGCAAGGAAATGGCGGCGCGCGCGATTCATCAGCGCAGCCCGCGCAAAAACGGCCCGTTCGTGGCCATTAATTGCAGTGCGATTCCCGAAACGCTTCTGGAAAGCGAATTGTTCGGACACGAAAAAGGCTCGTTCACCGGCGCCCATGCCCAACGCAAAGGCCGCATTGAGACAGCCAACGGCGGCACGCTTTTCCTCGATGAAATCGGGGAAATTCCCCTGCCGCTGCAGGTCAAGCTACTCCGTTTTCTTCAGGAGCAATGCATTGAGCGCGTCGGCGGGCGGCAGGAAATCCCGATTGACGTGCGGGTGGTGGCCGCGACTAATGCCGATCTGAAAAAGGGGATGGCCGGTGGAACCTTCCGCGAAGATTTGTTTTATCGACTCTCGGTTGTCCAGATTGTGCTGCCGCCGCTGCGCGACCGGGAAAGCGACATTCGTTTGCTGGCCCAGTTTTTTCTCCAGCGATTTGCCGCCCAAAATAACAAGTCCGGCCTGACCTTCGATGCCGAGGCGCTGCGGGCCTTGAACCGGCACGCCTGGCCGGGCAACATCCGCGAACTGGAGAACTGCGTGAAGCGCGCCGTGATCATGGCTGAAGGCAAACGGCTGACGGCGCAAGATCTCGAGCTGTCGGCAGCCAATTCCGGACCGTCCATTACGACCTTGAAAGATGCGCGCGAAAATGTGGAGCGGGAAATGGTGCAGCAGGCGTTGCGGAAAAACTCCGGGAAAATTACCGCCGCCGCCAATGATCTCGGGATCAGCCGCCCCACGCTTTATGAACTGATGGAAAAGCTGGGTGTCGTCAGAGATTAATCGGAACCATCACCGCGAAGGCCGGCCCGTTAACCGGCAGCTTGTGCTTCAGATAACTAAACCGGTGGATGTATCTCATCCGGGTCAACGGCAAAAGCCAGCTACGCCACGCTGTGCAACAGCGAAAACCCTTCCGGCATGGGCAATCATACCTACATCAGCAACGTCGAGGATTCGAAAAATTGAACGACCGCAAGGAGGCGATGATCATCGTGCCGGCCTATCAACAGGTGTTGGAGATTTGAATCCGGAATAAATTGGTTGAATTTTCAATGCTTTTGACGAGATCCATTCCAAAGGTCTTGACACACGTCCACCTTTGAGTTGATGTTTAACGGCGTGGATATAATGGTTTCCAATATTAAGTCAGCCATCAAAGCAATAAGTGGCGCGATAGTCGTATTTTCTTCCATAGCAATCGCCTATGGTTCGACCATTGACTTCGAGGCGGGCTTGGCTGGCAGCCCTATCGGAGGATTTTACTCCGGACTCGGCGCCACTTTTGCGAACGCCAGTTTCCAATACAATTTCGGCTTGGCGGGATCCAGTGGCAGCCAAGGGCTGGGTGACATCACTGACCCCGTGGCACCCCCCTACAACCCCTCGCCGAGCAGCCCGATTGTCATTACGTTCAGCATGCCGATTTCTTTTTTCAGCATTGTTGCCATGGATGTGGGGGCTGATGGCGCGCGGATTGATGCCTACGACTCGGCGATTGGCGGTCTGCTCGTTGATTATGATCAGCTGATTGGCACGGGCGGGGGCACCGATAATTTTACCACGCTTGGAGTTTCGGCACCGGGCATTTTTCGCATTGAGATTTATCAGCCGCTGAATGTCCTTGGAATCGACGATGGCATGCTTTTTGATCAAGTTACCTTTGCGCCAGTGCCTGAACCCGCCGCCCTCGCTCTCTTCAGCTTGGGGGTTGCCGCATTTGGAATCCGTCGGCACTGCAAATTGAAATCACACTGACGATTGGATTCCAGCGCCAAAGGCTTGGTCCATCATTGAATGACCAAGTGTCAAAAAGTTTTCATGGATTCTCCAAGCAGATCCAAGATAACCATCCTTTTAGCTGGATCCATGCACAGCAAATCAAATATTTAAGCGGATGTGCTGGTGAAAGCGAGGGTGGTTTTCTACTGCATTTCAGTTCTGGATATCTTTTCCAAGAGGCATCATCATCCAACAATCGTCTGCCCCCGCGCTCCTCGGTGTCGCTACGCCTAAACCATTCGGCGCGGGTGCGGCCAGCGCTCCGTCTGATATTCCAGTTCGGAGTGTCGCACAACAAGCCGTGCATGAAGGCCAGGGCATTTATCCAACGGTTGCAGTTTTTTGTTGGACAACGGAAGCAGGTAAGACAATGCGAAGACCGGACGCTTTCATCAATCGTGCGGTCGTGCACAACCTCAGAATAAGTCGCTGCTCGCGTGCGGTGAGAGTTGCTGGTCCTTGGAGCCAATGGCGATTGCTTTGTCGTAGCTTTTGGACTCACACGTCCAAGCCGCCGTTTGGTGATCCGGGCGTGTGCCCGCCGATTGCGTTGTTTTCATCTACCACCAATCATTCCCCATTCGTTGGCTCGTTTTCAACCAGATGGATTCGACTAAATCATCCGGCTTTCGCAGCCTGCTGCCTCGCCCCATTTCGGCTTCTCAAAACATGGAGAACCGTTCCGGGACGTAAATGATGTCGGAAGGTTGAAGGTAAAACGGATCGGCCTGGCTTCCCTGCATCACCAGCTTCATGTTCAGGAAGTAGGTGTGGGCGCGGCCATTTTCGTAGCGGATCACCCGCACATCTTTCAGGTTTGCCTTGGCATAATCGAAACCGCCCGCTTCCATGATGGCTTCCAAAGCGGTGATGGGATGGTCGGCCACCACTTTATGCGGCGCGAGCACCGCGCCGGTCACGAACACCGAAATGGACGAGGCGATCACGGTCACCGTCACTTCCTTGCTGATCAGCTGGGTGCCATAAGCCTTGGCGATTTCCTTTTCAAGGTTGGAGGGGGTCAGACCTGTCGCCGTGATTTCTCCGGCCAATTGCAAGGTGATCTTCCCATCGCGACGGATGGTTTGGGTTGTGTCCAGATTGGGCGAACCCGGGAAAGTGATTTTCAGTGCATCCCCTTCCCGCAGAATCAACGCTTCGGATTGCGGCGAGGTCGGGCGCGGTTTGGTCTCGGTCGTCTGGCAGCCGGTGCCGGTGAGCAATAAAACCGTCATCACCACTGCCGGGAACAGGATCGCGGTCAGTTGACGAATCAAGCCGTTGGATAGAATTATTTTTTTCATTGTTTCCTTAAAAGGTTTTTCAGGCATGCTGGGAATTATTCCGCCAACAAACAGTTCCAGAGGCTATAACGCGCCCCGCTGGCGAGTCAAAGGAGATTTTCGCAAAATAAACTTTTGCCTTGGCGCTTCAAACGCTCGCGGCCTTGGATCGCGCGGGACCACGGCGACCAACCTCCGGCAAGCACGACCGAACCCGGCCAAGGCCGGAGATTTGAATTCCTAGCGGATGGGTTTCTGCAAAAAGAGCGCACCACGGCGGCCGCCATTTTAACCGTGAAAGGCGCAATGATGAAAAAAGAAAGGGCGACCCGGTGTCGGATCGCCCTTGCGAAGTCAGCGTGCGGCGGAGTTATTTGCCGGGTTCCGTCGGCATTTTTGCCTCGTTCCAGCCGGCGATGCCTGCGGCCATGTGCTTGATGTTCGTGTAGCCCAGCTGCTTGGCTGCCTTGGCCGCGCTCAGATACGCCCCGCATTTGGGGTTGCCGCAATAGGCGATGATGAGCGTGTTTTTATCTGCCGGCAGGCTGGCGGCCAAATCGTTCTTGATGGCCGCAAAGCTCAGCGCGCCCGGCACATGGCCGGCCTTGTAGGAGTCGGGACCGTTCGCATCAATGATCACCGCCGACTTGGCGTTGGCGGCGGCCAGGACGTCTTGGGGGCTGATGTCGGCAAATTCGCCGGCGTAAACCGAGGCGGTCAATAGCGCCGTGGCGAAGAGGGCAATAAGCTGTTTCATGTTCGTTTTTTGGTTGTTAATGGATGGTTGATGTTAATGGTGCAGAAATTTGACCCGCCGGGGGTGAAGATGTTCAATCGTCGCCCGCCGCCGTCCGGTGCGGCCACCACCACCGCACCCGCCTGCTCTAATCAATCAAGCCTTAACTGGACTGGGATCAGAGCTGGCTAACAGGAAATCAGCATTCGCGGAACCGATTTCAGCGATTGTTAAAATGAAATCAGAGATTGCTAGAATGATTTTAGAAGATGGGTTTTTGAGGGTTGCCGGAACGGGCTTGAGCGCTAATTTTAACAGAACATGCTAAAAACGACATTTTTTGACGACAATGGGGAGCCGATCAAAAAAAAGAGCCAGCTCAATGGAATGGGCTTTATTTCTTCTTCTGATGCACCTTCGCGGTGACTTTCAGGCCGATCCAGCCAGATGAAGCGGGTGACGTCGTCCTTGGTTGTAGGCTTGGTCGGTTCGGCTTCCATCGTGGCGTGGTCAACTTTTGCGTTGCTCCAGTTCCTTGACGCGCGCTTCAAGTGCTTTGATTTGCGCTTCCAAATCTTTGACCTTGTCCCTTTGCCCGAACAGACCTCTGAGCCAGCGGTCGCACCCGGTAAGGGCGGAGAGCATAATCCAACTGACGCCGATGGCTACCGCCCAAACCACGAGTTGAAACGGGTCGTTCATGCGGGAGATGGAATAGCCGCGCCACTGCCGTCCGGCAAGCCAAATCTAAAAGCCCACGGCTTGCACCGTGGGCTTTGAAATTTTGGCCGATCGGCGCTGACGACCGGAGGCCTACTTTTTCTTCGCGTGCACCTTGGCCGCGACTTTCAGGCGAAGCGCATTCAACCGGATGAAGCCGGTGGCGTCGTCCTGGTTGTAGGCCTTGGTCGGGTCGGCTTCCATCGTGGCGATGTGCGGGTTGTAAAGGCTCACCGGGGATTTGCGGCCGCTGACCATGATGTTGCCCTTGTAAAGTTTCACGCGCACGGTGCCGGTCACCTTCTTCTGGCTCTCGGTCACGTAGGCCTGCAACGCGAGGCGTTCGGGCGCATACCAGAAGCCGTTGTAGACGAGTTCGGCATACTTCGGAATGAGCGCGTCGCGCTGGTGCATGACTTCGCGATCCATCGTGAGCGATTCCATCTGGCGATGCGCGAAATGCAGAATCGCGCCGCCGGGCGTTTCATATACCCCGCGGCTCTTCATGCCGACGAACCGGTTTTCCACCATGTCCACGCGGCCGACACCGTGCTTGCCGCCGAGCTTGTTTAGCGCTTTCATCACGCCGAGCGGATTGAGCTTCTTGCCATTCACCGCGACGCAATCGCCTTTGACGAACTCGAGTTCGACGAACTCCGGTTTGTTGGGTGCGTCTTCGGGCAGCACGGAGAGCGTGGTGAAATAGCTGCGGTTCTTCAAATCGTAGGAATCAAACCACGGGTCTTCGAGAATGCCGGCTTCGTAGGAAATATGCAGAAGGTTGCGGTCCATCGAATACGGTTTCTTGGCGCTGGCCTGCACCGGAATCTTGTGCTTGGCGCAGTAATCGATCATCTCCTGCCGACCGGGAAATTCAGCGCGATAGCGTTCGTCGCGCCACGGGGCGATGACCTGCAAGTCGGGCGCGAGCGCGGCGGCGGTGAGCTCGAAGCGGACCTGGTCGTTGCCCTTGCCCGTGGCACCGTGCGCGATGGCGTCGGCTTTTTCCTTCTTCGCGATCTCGACCATGCGCTTGGCGATGAGCGGGCGGGCGATGCTGGTGCCAAGGAAGTATTGGCCTTCGTAAATCGCGCTGGCCTGGATGATCGGATAGATGAAGTCGCGCGCGAATTCTTCCTGCAAATTATCAATGTAGATTTTCGACGCGCCGGTGTTGATGGCTTTCTTTTCGAGGCCGTCGAGTTCCTCTTCCTGTCCGATGTCGGCGCAGAAGCCGATCATCTCGGCGTTGTATTTTTCCTTGATCCAGGACATCAGCACCGAGGTGTCGAGCCCGCCCGAGTAAGCTAAAACAATTTTCATGTGACGCATATTAAACCGCGAAGCGGCGGCGTGCGCAAAATGAAAATGAATTAGAAAATAATACTGCTTATTGCCAGCCCGACATGGAATCGTAACGGAAGGTCATTTCATTAGTGTTGTAACCCTTATACCACTGGGCGTGGCCGTCGGCGAAAAGGATGTTCTGGCCTTTGCTGTGCGCCTGCCATTCTTCCCACGGCAGCCCGTTGGCGAGTCCGCCCACGCAGTTCTGCGAGTAGTCGTCCTTGTCCGCATCTTCCGGTGTGAAATCCAGCGTGTCGCCGGATAATACCAGCGAGGAGGGCAGTAAAATCCGCTTGCTGTCCAGGGCCGCGTCGTTGAAACCCGCCGCCACATACGCCGCCCGCACGCCGTTGAAATAGTTGAACCGCGACTGATCGGACGACGGCAGCAGCTTGTTTGACGGACAGCGATAAATGTTGGTGCTTTGCGTGTAGGCAAAGATTTGCTGCATCCAGGCATTCGTGGGCGCGTCGGGATTCACGTTGTTCCACGGGATGCTGCTGCCGGATTTGGGATAAAGCCCGCTATTGTCATCGGCAAACATCACCATGCCCAAGCTGATCTGGTGCAGGTTGGAATTGCAAGTGATGGTCCACGCGCGCTGTTTGGCCGCACTTAACGCAGGCAGAAGCATCGCCGCCAGAATCGCGATGATGGCGATGACGACCAATAATTCGATCAGGGTAAAGCCGGACTTGCATTTTTTTATTTCAGAGAAATCCACCATGCCAAACCAGACGCAAAAAGTGCGGCAAGGTTTCAAGTTTATTTCGGTTCCGGGGAATTTTTCGGGAGTATGTAGATAACGCAAACGGACCGCGACGCTTGCATTGCGTATGGTTTGGATAATAAAAACGCCCGGATTTTTCAGCCAACAAACTTCGGGTCTGCGGCCTATGGTTGGCAATTTGCGTTTTCTACATGCTTCCGGAATTTTCAATGCTTCACGGGGGGAAACCAATGGCCAGTTTCACGGCGGAATATTCCGGGTGAATCTTTCCATCCCGGGTGCGGATGATCAGGTCGGGCTCCGTCCAGGTCTGGCCGCGAAACCATTCCGGCAGATCTTCCGCACGCATCAGGCCGAACAAGCCGATCAGCGGCGAATCGCCCTCGCGGAAAACCACCGGGCGTTTGCGGACGATGACCAGACCCGCGGCTTTTGCGCCCGCCTCCACCCGCGCGAGCTGCGTGGCTTCGTTCGGGAACACACATGCAAAGAACCCGCCGGGCGCCAGATGTTTGGCGGCGGTGGCGCAATAGTCCGCGATGGTGCCGCGCAGCTCGAAACGGCAGGCGAGCTTTTGCGGATGCTCGCTTTTCACGCCGGCATCCGGCGGGAAATACGGCGGACTGCCGGTGATGAGATCGAATTTTTCGTCGTCGTGCAGAATTTCCGGCGCGCGGAAATCGCCCGCGCGGATTTCGTAGCGGTCGGTCAGTCCGTTGTAGCGCGCGGATTTTTTGGCGAGCGCGGTGCTTTCGCTTTGCGCTTCGACGGTGACGAATTTTGCGCCGGACAACCGCCACGCGCAGATCATGCCCACCGTGCCGAGGCCGCTGCCGAGATCGAGCGCCGTGCGCGCCGTCGGGCACCAGGTCGTGCCATACCACGCGGTCAAAATGTCGTCGGTGGAAAAGCGATGGCCGTCGCGCAGTTGAAACAATCGGAAATGGCCGCTGATGGCGTCGAGCGTTTCGTGCGGGGCCACGGTTACGCCGGCTTCGGCGCCCGGTGGAACAATGCCGGGCTTGGCCCAGCCTTTGAAATGCGTTTCGGTTTTCAAAATGATGGCGGGAGCATGCCCGAACCGGGGTGGCGGTGAGAAATAAATTTTATTCCAGCTTGCCGAACTTCCGGATCTCCGGCCAGATCCAGGCCACGGCGATCACCACCAAGATTGTCCCCATGCCGCCGCTCACGACGGACACGATCGCGCCGGTGGCGTTGGCGTTGCCCAGAAATGTCGGGGCCGAAAACAAATACGCCACGAAGCCGGAACGGAACCCGCCCAGCTCGTTCGACGTGCCGATGAACAGGCTGTTCACCGCCGAGACGCGTCCGCGCTTTTCGTCCGGCGTCAATATTTGCACCAGCGTCTGGCGCACAACGACGCTCACCTGATCCACCGCACCCGCGATCGCCAGCAGTAGCAGCGCCAGCCAGAACCACGGCGCCGTGGGAATGATGATCAGGCCCATCCCGATGGTGGCCGCGCCGAAGATCGCCACGCACCACAGCATCGTGCGCCCGGCCTTCTGGAGCGGCGGCCGATGCGCGATGATGATCGCGCAAATGACCGCACCCACCGGCATCGCGTCGCGCAGCCAGCCCAGGCCCGACGGGCCGGCCTGGAAAATGTCCTTCGCATAAATCGGCAGCAGCGTTACCGCCCCGCCCAGCAGCACCGCGAACATATCCAAGGTGAGCGTGCCGAGAATGATTTTGTTGTCGAACACGAACCGGAAACCCTCGACCAGGCTGCGGGTGGTCATCGGTGCGGGCTTCTTGATTATGTGGACGTGCTTGATCTGCCAGACGAGGCCGAAGCAAATGAGTGAAGCGAGGGCGTTGATGGCATAGACCGCCCAGGCGGTGTGATGCGCCAGCACGATAATCAGGCCGCAGGCGGCCGGCCCGACGACCGAGGAAATTTGAAACGTCCCGCTGGTGAACGTCACCGCCCGGGCCAGTTGATGGCGCGCAACGAGGCTGGTCACAAACGCGGCGCTCGCCGGCCAGAGGAAGGTTCGTGCCGTCCCGATCACCGCCAGGCAGACGTAAATCCACGCGATGGGCGCCTTCAGCGCGGAACTCAAGGTGAGGCCCACGCTCGACAGCGTCAGCACGAGCGTCGAGACGAGGATGATGGTTTTCCGGCTGATGGTGTCCGCGAAATGCCCGGCCGGCAGCGTGCATAGGATCATCGGGATCATGAGCGACAGGCCGACGAACGCCAGTGGCAGCGCCGAATGGGTGCGCTCGTAAAGTTCCCAGTCAATCGCCACCACGAGCATCTGCTGGCCGAGCGAGGCCACAAACCGGCCGATGAGATAGCGCACGAAGTCCGCGTTTCGCAACACGACATACGGATGCTCCTCACCGGGTTTGGGCGGTGGCGCTTCGGGCAGGCTTTCTTCGGATTCCGATTCGTGCATTAAGTCGGCAGACAATTTAAACGATTAATCCGCGCGGTCGAGTATTCGCTGGTTTCTATTCGCTCTCGTGTCCGCAATCGAATCAAAAAACCGACGACAAGAGCGCCGACGAGTAGGATTATTTGATTTTGATGTCCGGGTTTTCGTTTATGCTTAGAACGTGATGACCGAACCCGGCGACGATCTACCCAAACCAAACTACCAATGGCCGTGGTTTGTGCTGGCCGCAGTCGTGCTGGCGGCGGTGCTGGCGGTGGTGTGGATGAGCTACGCCGTCAAACACGAACGGGAGCAGCGCGATTTCAGCGCGCCGCTACCGAGCAGTGCGCCGGCGCGTTAGTTCCGGCAGTGATTCAAAAGCTTCCGTCCAGCCGGGGTGGCGCAAGATTTGTGGTCGTGCCCGACTGGCCGAGCAGCGTCGGCAAAATGGAAATCCCCGTGAAGCCGACCATTGGTTTCACACGGCCGATTTCCAGCACGGTCGGCGCAAAATCCATCGTGCTCCAGCGCAGTTTACTGATGCGTCCGGCGGGGATTTTCCCGGGAAAGTTCACAATCATCGGCACGCGCAGGTCGTTGGAGGCGACGTTGCTCGAGAAAAACTTGGGGTCCACCCCGCCGCCCGCCTTCGCGATGCCGGCGCTGGTAAAAAAGATCATCGTGTTGCTGAACTGGTTGATCTTTTGCAGCTGCTCGACCAGTTTTCCGATGTCACCATCCAGCCGCGCGATCATGGCCGCCCGGTTTTTTTCGGGCTGCGGCCAGGCTTCACCGGAATACGGCGCGTCACTCGGCACCTGCAGGCCGTTGCCGCGGCGATTGGCCTCGGCGGTATTCGCGCGCGGCGTGGGGTAATTCACCAGTAGAAAAAACGGCCGGTAACGGTTGGAGGCATCCGGCTGGTTGTTGACGACGAAGTTTATGGCCGCTTTGGTGTAGAGGTCGGGAACGTATTGCCCTTTTTGGCCGCCGGTGTTGGGATAGATCATTTCCCTGCCTGTGAAATCCTCGATCTGATTGTTCGTGGGGTTGAGGAGGCTGCGGGGGGCATGGCGGAAAATGTAGTCGGCGTAATAATTTTCCGCATCGGCGGCGTTGAAATACCCGGCGAATTCATCGAAGCCTTTTTCCCACGGCGCGCCGGAGGTGCCTTCGCTGCCCAGATTCCATTCGCCGATCAGTCCGGTGTGATAGCCGGATTGTTTGAGTAGTTGCGCGACGGTGGTTTCTGCCGCCGTCAGGGACACGGTCGCGTCCGCCCGCTGTTTTAAATGGCTGGCATCCTGGCCGAGTAAAAGCGCCGCGTTGGCGTTTAAATTTGTGGCGGCAGCGTAATAATTGGTGAAGCGGATGCCCCCGGCGGCGAGTTTGTCGAGGTTGGGCGTCTGATATTTTGCCTGGCCGTAACAGCTCAAATCGCCGTAGCCGAGGCTGTCCGCCTGGATAAAAATGATGTTGGCGCGACGCGGGATGGCGGTTTTGGCCGCCGGCGCGACGTTCGTGAAAATGGCGGACAGATTTTCGGCGTGCGCGACCAGCGAAAGCGGCAGTAGCACGGCGGTCAGGATGAAAAGACGGTTCAGCTTCATGGTGAGCTTTGATTCTGGGAGGCGCGCGGCGTTCAAAGCAATCTGATTTTTCAGTGCGGCGCCAATTTTTTGCCGAACTGCGGATCGATTTTCAGTCGCAGTGCGAGCACCAGGCCGGGCAGTGCCGAGCAGATGACCCACACGAAAAAATGCTTGTAACCGACAATGTCCGCCACCCAGCCGCTCCACATGCCGGGCAGCATCATGCCCAGTGCCATGAAGCCGGTGCAAATGGCGTAGTGCGCCGTCTTGTGCGGGCCGTCTGCGAAATACAGCAGGTAAAGCATGAACGCCGTAAACCCGAAGCCGTAGCCGAACTGCTCGACCGCCACCGCGCCGCAGGTGAGGAGAAAATTCTCCGGCTGCGTGAACGCGAGAAAAATGAACGCGAGTTTTGGCAGATACATGGAGCAAAGCATGATCGGCAGCATCCTTTTCAGGCCGTATTTGGCCGCGGAAAATCCGCCGAGCAGGCCGCCGCACGTCAGTGCCAGAATGCCGAACGTGCCATAAACCAGGCCGACCTGGCTTGTCGCCAGGCCGAGGCCGCCGCTGGCGCGGCTGTCGAGCAGGAACGGCGATATCACCTTCGACAACTGCGCCTCGTCGAAGCGATAGAATAAAATGAAGGCCAGCGCCATGAAAATTCCCGGCTTGCGAAAAAACGAGCTGAGCGTGGCGAAAAATTCACCCGTCAGGCTTTTGTGGGTGACGACCGGGCCGTCGCCGGGCGGCCGCGGCAGCATGACGCTGTGCCAGCAGCTGAATCCGAGAAAAAGCCCGGCGACGACCAATAGCGTGATGGCCCAGGCGAGCGGGATGTTGCCGGAGCTGGTCAGGAAAACGACCGTCGCGTCGTTTTTCAATTTCGGGTCGAGCTGGATGACGGCCATCACGGGCTGGCTCCAGTTCGTCGCGTTGAATACAAAATGGTCGCCCGCCATCAGCCGGAAACCCTTGTCGCTTTTGCCGAAGCCGAGATATTCGATGCCGCTGGGCTGGCGCGCAAAATTGACGGTGATGTCCTTGTCCGCCGCTGGCGGGTGCGACAACGAAAAATAAATCACGCCAAAATTCCCGGCAGTGGCCGCGGTGGCCGCGGTTTTTTCGGGCTTGGGAAAGTGCGCCGCCAGGAAATGCCGTAGCGGCCCGGAAAAGTTTTTCGTCCACCAGGAATCACTTTTATCAGCCGCCGGTTTCAGCACCGGCTGGTCATCCGCAATGAAGCCATGGCTCAAATTCCATGCCCTGGCCTGTTTGATGACCGCTTCCGCTTCTGGGGCGCTGCGTTCGGCGGGTGCGATGTCGAGCGAACCGGGCTGCGTGAGCACGCGCAATTCGCCGGTTTGTTCGGGAAATTTCACCGCCGCCGGATCCCAGCGGGAAACGACGGCGGCATCCGTTTTCACCGACACGGAAACTTCCACCGGCGGCAGGCCGTTCCTGCTTTCCAAAACACCGGCCAGCACCACGAGCAGCCCGCTGCCGACAATCATCGCCGTCCGGTAAAACGTGCTGCGCAGGCCGACCCACCACGCCTGCTCATGCTTGGACATGCTCAACATGTAAAAGCCGTCCGCCGCGATGTCGTGCGTGGCCGACGCGAACGCCATGATCCAGAACAGGAACAGCGACCATTTGAAAAATGCGCTGCCTTGAATTGAAAACGCCACCGACGCCAGCCCGAACGAGACGAGAAACTGCATCAGCACCACCCAAAATCTTTTCGTGCGCGTGATGTCCACGAACGGGCTCCACAGCGGCTTGATGACCCACGGCAGATACAGCCAGCTGGTGTAAAGCGCGATGTCGGTGTTCGAAATACCGAGGCGTTTATACATCACCACCGACATCGTCATCACAATGACATAAGGAATGCCCTGGGAAAAATAAAGGCTCGGCACCCAGAGCCAGGGGTTGCGGGAAGTTGTTTTGATGTCGGCCACCGCCCTTGATTAACAGGCTTTGGCACCGGGCGCAAATTTTTCAGGCTTGGCACCGGCGCGGCGCAATGTTTCAGTCATCGCATGACCGGTGCATTTCTCAACGCCCTCGGCATTCTACTCGGCGCGCTTTTCGGCCTGGCGCAACGCGCGCCGCTGCCCGCGCGCACGCAGGATTTGTTCCGGCGGGCGCTCGGGGTGGCCACCGTGCTTTTCGGTCTGCGGCTGGTCTGGCTGCACGTCAACGGGCCATTCTGGTCCTGCGCGAAACAACTTTTCATCGCCTTGATCGCCGTCACGCTGGGCAACTGGACCGGCCGGCTGCTGGGCCTGCAAAAAATTTCCAACCATCTTGGACGCCATGCCAGCCGGTCGATTGCTTCGGTGCAATCCGGCGCGGCGCTGAATGCCGGCCCTGGCTTCGGCGCCTGTGTGATTTTGTTTTGCGCCGCGCCGCTCGGTTTGATTGGCGCGGTGAGCGACGGCCTGTCCGGGGATTATTACCTGCTCGCCGTGAAAGCCGCGATGGATGCGCTCGCGATGGCGGGCTTCATGAAAATTTTCGGCTGGCCGGCCGCGCTCTCGGCGTTTCCGGTTTATGCTTTCCTCGGCGCGATCACTTTGGCCTGCCAGGCTTACGCCAAGCCGCTGCTCGCTGACCGCGGACTGATTGATCCCGTCAACGTCGCCGTTGGTTTGGTTGCGTGCATCATTGCGCTGGTGATTTTTGAAGTCCGCAAAGTTGAGCTGGCGAACTATCTGCCGGGCCTGGCTATCGCACCGCTCCTGACACGGCTGCTTGGATAATTTCCTTGTGAAAATCGCCACGCCAAATTAACATTTGTTAATGCCACGGAGGCCAAAGAAACCGGCGAAGAAAATGCCGAAGCGCAGCCTTTCACCGCACCAGAAGCAAATCCGGTTTTTTACCGGGTTTTCTATTTTTGCGGTGGTGGTGGTGACGTTTTTTCTTTTCTGGATGGCCAACCGAGGTCACGCCGCTCACTGAATCAGTCCGCGCTTCCGCAGCATCGCCTCCATCGCCTTGTCCATCAGCAATTCCGCCAGCGGTTTCGTGATTTCGTCCAGCGCGGCCACCTTGACTTGCAACTGTTTCAAATCGCCTGCGCCGGTTTCAGGGTTCTCCGAGGTCAAAACAGTCTCAACGCCGTGCGCGGCGGCTTCGATTTTCGCGCGGTAATCCGCCTCGATTTCCCCGCCCACATCGGCCATCGCGTTGCGGGTCGCGGCCAGCGTTTCGTTCGCCTTCAGCTTTGCCTCGACCCAGCGGCGCGCGGCCAGGTCCTCGAACGCATGCTCGACGGATTCCTCGACCATCTGCTGCACCGCGGCGTCGTCCACGTCCACGGCGGATTTCATCTCCACAATTGTTTCCTTTCCTGTCTTGGTGTCACGTGCCAGAACGTGCAGGATTCCGTTCGCATCAATCTCGAACTGCACGCCGACGCGCGGCACACCGCGCGGCGCGGGCTCGAACTCAACCGTGAATTTGCCGAGGCTCCAGTTGTCCTTCGCGCGTTCGCGTTCGCCCTGCAACACGTGGATGAGCATGTCGCGCTGCTTGTCCATCGCCGTCGTGAACAGCTCGCCGGCCTTGAGCGGAATCGTCGAGTTGCGCGGGATCAAGACATTCATTAAGCCGCCGAAGGTTTCGAGGCCAAGCGAAAGTGGTGTGACGTCCAGCAGCAAGACGTTTTTGAATCCGCCGGATAAAATCTCCGCCTGGATCGCCGCGCCGAGCGCAACGGCTTCGTCGGGATTCTGTGACGTGTTTAATTGCGGGCCGCTGGCTTTGTGGAAATCGCTGCCGATGCGCAGGCTGCCGCGGGTCTCCTCAAACTCCGCGCAGCCGAACAGTTCGCCGACAAATTGCCGCACGAGCGGCATCCGCGTCTGGCCGCCCACGAGAATGATCTGGTTCAGATCCTTGGCCTCCAGTTTTGCGTCCGCGAGCGCTCGCAGGCAATGCGCCCGTGTGCGGCCGATGATGTCGCGCGTCAGGTTCTCGAGTTCACTGCGCGTGAGCTTGTAATTGAAGGAAAAGTCCGGCGTCAGAAAGGGCAGGGCGATTTCAACCTCGGTTTCGCCGGATAATTTAATCTTTGCCAACTCCGCCGCCTCGCGGATGCGGGCCAACCATTGCGGATTGCGGATTGCGGATTGTGGATTGGCTTGTTGAATTTTCTCCGCCAGAAAGTCCACGAGTCGCCTGTCCAGATCATCGCCGCCGAG
>TBL_comb47_HYPODRAFT_10003538_pt1 | contig 18414 bp, 16 predicted proteins | sample TroBogypolimnion_40_FD_10682 | JGI IMG/M metagenome (IMG submission 10682)
TTTGTTCACTTATATTGCCCGTCGCAACCGCATCTGTGGGCTACTTAGCAGCACCGATGCCAAAGTTTTAAACCCCGGAGATCCGGCAAGGTTTCACCCGCATGATCCAGCAAAACCATATAAAACCGAAAATTTGAACCGCTGCGACCCCGCCCCTGCCCACCCCGACCGTTCAAAGTGTCCCGCCCGCAGGTTGTCCTGTAACAATTCAAGACACCGGGCAATGCCAATTCAGTCCCAGAAATTGGTTTACGGACGGGCGGGCATGGAAATACCGGTAGAACCAGCCGTGAAGGTTGATTTTCAGCTTTTTTGCATTGAAATACACCAGCCCGGAAGACGCCTGCGCGGTTAATATGAATGTCCGGCCGCAATGAGTGCGGCGCAGGCATGGTGCCCGGGTTGTCCGCCGAAGTTCACGTGCGCGGCAACCCTTGGTCGCCAGTGGCCATCCACCATGGGAACAGCGCCAGCACCTCAAGGATGCGGGTAATCATGATTTCTTAAGCCACTTCAGCGAACAGCAGCGCGCTCTTCGCGCTGTCCTGCGGCGGCGTTTCGTCGCGAACCCGCGCGGGCCACGGTCAACTCATCGGCGGCCATTGCACACCAGACAACTCCTTCGGCAACTGCTTCGGATCGTTCGGATAGATGAGCGAGAGGTCCATCTGCGATTTTGAGCCTGGCAGAAATTCCAGTTCCTCCGGCGCGCCGATGATGAGCCAGAGCACCTCCGCGTCCGTGTCATTGAAGACCTGCCGCAACTGATCCGGCCCGACCAGCACGCCGCCGTATTTGGGAACCGTCAACGTTTGCTCGCCCACGCGCATCCGCCCCGGGTCTTCGAGCACAAAATAAAACTCCTCCGCGCGGATGTGTTTGTGCAGCGTGTTCGCGCTCCTGGGCGGCAACCGCCAGAGCCGCGCGCCGAGGTTCTCGCTCCCGGTGCGCTCCAGAAAATCCGCATTGGGAATCTGCATCAAATTAGACGGCCGCCAACACAGGTCGTCCGGCTTGATGAGCTGATAACCTTGAAACGTTTTCATGCGCCAAACGGTAGACAAGAAATCCACGGATTGTCACGAAATGTATTGTCTTGGCCGCAGTGTTTACTGAGCCGCGCGGACTTCAAACCGATAAGCGCAAGGCTTGGCTTGGGCGCGCGCCAGCTTCGTGAGTTGATCATCCAGGCGCTCATATTCTTTCGCCAGCGCCGCGGATTTGGGATTCGTCGCATTGTGCTCCGCGCGAATTTTTCCGCCCATCCACATTTTGTCCCGCGCATCCACCAGTTCTTTCACGGCGTCGGACTGTGCATCCCACGGGCCGCCCGGCTCCCAACCATTCGCGGTGGCTGAGGAAATATTCATACCTTCAGCGAGTTGCTTCGCGTCCCACGTGCCGAGCAAACGCCCCTCCGCTCGAACATTGTATCGACCCGCGCTGAGCCCTTGCACCGTGAGCTGATAACGATTCAACGTGTCCGGCACGGGAACGAAGCGATATTGCAACGCGCTCAACACGCCGAGGTTTAGCGGTAGCCCCGCATCCGTGCGCACGAATGCCACGCCATCCGGAAGCTTTTTGAAGTCGGTGATTCGGCAACCCGTGGCGCTGACAACTGTCGCTGTCGCCGCGTCCACCGCTGCGTCGGAAACGTCCGCTTCCGCACCGAGCCCTTTCAAAAGCGCCCACGCCATGGCCAGCTGGCCGAGATCATTCAGGTGAATGCCGTCTTCCACATGGAGCCGCGTGATGTTTTTGGGGTCCTTCTCCTGCGCATTTGCCGCCACCACCTTGCGCTGCACTTCGCGCATCGCGCGCGAGATGTCAATCGTTCCGGCCCCGAGTGATTTCGCCAGCGCCATGCCTTCATCGGCCATCGTCTGCAAATACTCGGTTTCTGCCTTTTCCGGATCCTGGTGCAACACCGCCGGCGAGCAGATGAACACGCGCACATGACGCTTCTGGCATTCGGTCACAATGGTGCGAATGCCATCGAGGTATTTCTGTTTGTGTTCCGGATCCGCTTTCGTGCCCCAACCGATGTCATTGATCCCAAACGCCACCGTCACCACCGTCGCGCCGCGTGCAAACACATCGCGTTCCAACCGCGACACCGCGCCTGACGCCGTGTCGCCGCCTTGACCGGCATTCCAAAATTTCACCCGCGCCTCGGGATGCCGCATCAACGTGTAAAGCTCCACGATCTTAGTGTAGCCGCGCGCGGCCGTGATGCTGTCACCAAGAAAAACCATCGTGTCGCCGTCCTTGAGGGCGAAACTATTTTCGTTGGTGCCCGCCTGACATGGCGCGACGAGAAACACCAGAGCGAGGCCGAGCGAAGCTAGCAGCGCTGCACCTTTTCTTCTGGTGCAAGGCTGCGTGAACGTGTCGGGATCATGGTGGAGTTTATTTGGTGTCATGAAGGCGTTAGGAGCTTGCATGAGAGTTTTACTGAGTCGCAGATTTCGCAGTCGAGGCCGGCTGGAGGTCATTCACCGTTGCCTCCGGCCAGCCGTCGGCATTCCAGCGCAGCGGCATGATCGCGAGCGTGGCTCTTCCCTCCATGCGAACGTCGCCTTCGAAATCCGACGTGAACCACTCCTTGCCTTCGGCGTGCAAGGTGCCCGCGTGTCCCGGCCCGATCAACGGGCCGTTCTTGGTGGGCAGAAAAATCGAGCCACCGCTGTGCAGCAGGTCCGCGCCTTCCTTGTCCAGATAAGGTCCGGTGACCGTTTTGCTGCGCCCGATGCGGATGTTGTAAGAACTGTTGGTTCCCTGACAACAACCGTCCCAGTTTACAAACAGATAGTAATAGTCGTCATGCTTGCAGAGATAGGACGCCTCGATGGAGCTGTTGTAAGCGATGGAATAGATCCTGGAATCCGGCGCGATCCGCTTGCCGGTTTTCGGATCGAGTTGAATCAGTTTGATGCCGGTCCAATAAGAACCAAACGTCAGCCACAGACTGCCGTCGCTGTCGTGAAACACGGACGGGTCGATCGCATTGTAAGCGTCGCCCGGCTGACCTTCCTGCGTCCGCACCACGACGCCTTCATCGGTCCAATGATATGCCGGATCCTTTGGATCCAGAGTGGGATTGGTGGCCAAACCGATGGCTGAGGTCATTTTGCCCATCGAGGAAACGGAATAATAAAGCAGATACCGGTTGCCCACCTTCATGACGTCAGGCGCCCAGCAGGAAAAGTTGCGGTTTTCCGGAACCGTTGTAGCAATCCACTCCGGCGCTGTCTTGAGCACCGCTGGCCCGCGTTCCCATTTCACCAGATCTTTCGAATGAAACGACGGCACGCCGCGCCCCGTGTAGAAGACCCAGTATTCATCTTTGCATTGCACGACGCTTGAAGGATCGCGCATGACAATGCCGCGACTCGCCGATTGTTGCAGCGGCAGAACGGGAAATGAGTTTCTAAATTCCGCGCTGGCCGAATTGGTCTGCGCGCTGGCTGCGACAGAAAAAGCGAACGATCCTAAAAGCATCGCACTGATGAACCGGCGCGAATTGAGCAGGCAAGTTTGTCTGGACTTCATTCCCGCCAGTGTGGATTGGAATCCAATCGGATTCAAGACAACGACAGCTGCCAGCGGCGAAAGCTTGTGCGCTTTTCTGATTACCAGCTTGCGTTCGCGCCGCACTGCGCTTTAAATCTGTGGTCGCTGCGCGCGGAAAACTCTGCCGCAGCCAAGGAAAAACCCTAACCCTTTTGATTGGAAATTTTATGCAATCCTGGAACGCCCTGTCCGCTACCGTCCAAGTTGGCACCCTCACCGATGGTTGGACTCTCGCCACACCCGCGCCCGACGCGTGCGATGAAATCCGCGTCCTGCGCTTTGCAGTTTATTTCAGCGCACCGTTCGACGCGCCGCCGGTCCTTCACCTCAGCTTGACCGGCTTCGACCTCGACCAGCGGGATGCCAGCCGCCTCACACTCACCGCCACGGAAATCACCAACACCGGCTTCACCGCCGAGATCGCCACCTGGCGGGAGACGCGCGTTTACTCCGTCGCCTTCAGTTGGCTGGCGCTCGGGGCCTAAGCTTCGGTGTCCACTCTGCGTCGGTGAGTTCCTTGGGCAATCGCGTCGAATCAAACTTTCAGCGAACCGCGGAAGCCCCGCCCGCTGTAATAAGAATCCGCGCCGTTGTGACCGATGAAGACGCGGTTGTAACGGCGATCCCCATAGATCGCGCCGCCGAGTTCGCGGATCTCCGGTGGCGTGCGCAGCCAGCTCGACGACTTCGTGTCGAACTCGCCCAGCTTCTGCAGCGCGAAATATTCCTCCTCCGTCAACACCTCCACGCCCATGGCCGCCGCCGCATCTAGAACGCAGTTTTTGGGTTTGTGTTCCTTGCGCGAATCCAGCGCCGCGCGGTCGTAGCAAAAGCTGACGCGGCCCTTGGGACTTTGCGCGGCACAATCAAAGAAAACGTATTCGCCCGTTTTTTTATCCAGACCCACCACATCCGGTTCGCCGCCGGTGCGTTCCATTTCCGCAAGCAGCCATAGCTTGTCCGGATTGGCTTCCAGCCGGGCCTGCACCTTGGCCCAATCCAGATCTTGATGGCGGTTGAGGTTTTTCCCAAACCGGGCTTCCAACGCGGCAAGCAACGCTTCCCGTTGTTTGGGGGACAGCTCCATGATTTTGCTCTTCATGTTATTTTTAATTAAAGGGTAGCCGCTCTAAAACAAATCCTGTTGGGAGCCTTCATAAGCACCCGTCTCATCCTTTAAAAAAAATTCGAAAAGTCAATGCCCGGCAGCACCGCCCCACACACCCAACGCCCGGCGTTGGCGGGATAAGGTATCGGCGTGAGCGGCGTTTGCCGCCGCACCCCAAGATACGCGGGCGCGTTGGCCGACGGCTCGCCTTGGGTGATAAGCGACCGTCCGCCCGAGTGGCTCCGCACCAGTTCTCAGTGATGCAATCCGCCGATCAATTCATTCAATTTGGCCAGGATGGCCTGCACTTGGGCCTGCGTGGGCGGATTGCTCACCGTCAGACTTAGTTCCGCCACGCCATCACAATTGGCCGCGCTGCCATTAATGATGGCGTCATTCAGGCTCACCTGCGTGGCGCACTCGCCAATCTTGGCGTCCAAGGCGTTGAACTGGTCGCGCAATTCCACCGCGATAATCGGCGCATTGTTCGCCGGCAAATTAGGATCAAAAGCCATAAGAAAATAAGTTGAGGGTTGCCGGTGGGGCAAGAGTCCCTTAAGCCCTGACTTCCGATGCAGGACACGAATCAGGGCTCGACGGAGCCTCGCCCCACCATATAAACACTAGGGCACCGTCTTCACCGCCGGGTCGCTCCACGGTCCTTTGCCGGCGGAATTGATCGCCCGCACGCGCACCCAGACCCGGGTGCCGCTCGTCAGGCCCGTCAACGTCGCGCTGGACTTCGTCACCGTATCGCGCGTTGTGAAGCTCGTGGGCGTGAACGGGTCCGCGCTGGACTGCACCTCGTAACTCTTCGCGTTCGGCAGCGGATCCCAATGCGCGTCCAGCGAACCCTCGTTGTCGCCCGCCGAGAGCGACAGGTTCGTCACTTGCGCCGGGACGGTTTGCGGCGTCTTGCTGGCGCGCACGCTCAGGCCCGCGCTCAGGATTTTCGCTTCATCGCCGTTCGCCGTCAGGTCAATGTAGCCGACCAGTTGCATGGCCAGCGCCCGCAACCCGTCCAACTCCGCGTCCTTGTCCGCCGTCGCCAGTTTGGCCGCCGCCTGCGCGTTGTCCGCCGCCGTGAGTTTGGTCTGGGCCGAGGTGATCTTCGCGCCGAACACCGTGAGCGTGGGCGTGGGCGTGGTGAAATTGGCGTTGCCCGTCAACGCCGTCTTGAGGTCCGTGCAGATTTGGAGCACCTGCACATCCGGCACCCCTTTCAGGGTGAATCTTGGTTTTGCCATACGTTGATGATGTGGTTGGGGCAAAGGCGATATGGAGTCGAACAACGCGCCACTGTCGTAAGTCAGGCCTGGCGTATCGTAGAACGGCATATGATCTTGCCTGGTTTCGTTTCGTTACGTTTTGTTGTTGCTGACCTCAGACCGGAACGGCGCGCCCCGCTTGATCCTCGGGAAACGGATTTTCCACGTCGGGAAAATGAATTTCCACATCGGGAAGTTTCATTTCCAGACCGGGAAAACTTTTTTCCACGCGTGGAAATTGAATTTCCACGTCAGGAAAATCCTTTTCCAGATCGGGAAAAACCTTTTCCACGTCTTCAACTGTCGCCCAAAGATCGGGAAAACCTTTTTCCACGTCTTAAACCGTTTCCCAAAGATCTGGAAAATCATTTTCCACGTCTTAAAAACCCAATTCCACGCGTGGAAACTGATTTTCCCGGTCATAAATGCGACCGACCCGACCCCGAACCGCGCTGCAACTGTCTGAAAAAACGGCATTTAAGCGGAATCCACCGAAAAACAGTTCGATTGGCCCGCAGCCACGCCCATTTACCATTACATGGCCGCCGAAGCCGGAAACCGGACAAATTATTTTGAATTATTTTTGGAAAGGATTTGATGGACGCCCGCCCTCAACCCGGCCTTCTCCTCCGGGGAGAAGGGGAAACGCTCCCTGCGTTTTGGAATAAACCACGGCGGGGATGGCGCGTTCACGAATCGAAGCCGCCAAACGCAAGGCTGGCTGCCCCCTCTCCGTGGGGAGAGGGCCGGGGTGAGGGAGGAAGTGACTCTAAATGATCTGGAGATTGCGGCGGGCGGGATGCGCGGGGCAACTTAGAACTATTTTACCTTTTTGACGCTGAGGATTTCAATTTATTTTTGCGAAGTCAGGCTATTAATCTGTGAAACCATCACCAAATTTACCGACTGACCGTCTTGTGAAATAGTCGGGATAAAATCGATGATGGGCCCGGTTGAATATTTTTCCCCTGAAGGCAATTGGCGGATCTCGATACTTTGCACTTGAGCCGAGCGGCCACTTAACAATGAAACAGATGGAGCGGCAATCGTTTCAACGCCATCGGTATTTTGGGACGCTTGCAAAAGCGCATTGTATTGTTCAACCGGAATTTTGTTGGCTTTAAGCTTTGATTGGGGCTGGTCATCAACCTGAAACTGGCTGATTCCAAGCTTTTCAGCGGCATCATCGGTAAACTCCATTACTTTGGAGCTGATCGTAAGTTGATTTGCTTCCTGATTAGGCACGGCGGTAGTGAAAACAAGCAGCCTCTTTCCGTTTGGCGTTTTCCATCCACCTGCGACAAGGGCTTCGTTCCAAGATATGTCCGCGCGCGTTGTTTGAACGTATGTTTTGACCGGGGGCACGTTCGCCAACTTTAGCAAAGCTTGCCCTTCATCATCCCGCGCATTTTGTTCTGCGAGCATAGCTTCTTCGTTCTCCTTTTTAAGTTGGGCAAAGACCCCGCGCAATTTCAACAGCTCCAAATTTTTTCTATCATTGTTCGTCAGATTTTCCTTCAACCCCGCAATCATAGTCGCAGTCTTGTCCCGCTCCTCCTGCAACTGCTGGATTTGTTTGGCCAGCGGCGCTTGCTGTTGCTGGAGCGTCTGCACTTCGACGCGGGCTTTGGCGGCTTCCTTGGCTTGGTAAATCCCCACGCCCACGGTGGCGGCAAGCGAGGCGGCCACGGCAATTTTTTGGATGGTGGTCATAACAATGGCGGTGGTGGCAGTAATGGTTGTTCCGGCCAACATGGCAGCGGATGTAATTTTGGCGGCCAGTCCAATCGGCGCGGCTTGGATGACGTTCGCCGCGACCGCGCCGGCAATCACCGTAGCCGTCAGCGTCACGCCGCGTTTCACCAGCCGGGCGCGCAGTTTCTCCAGCGCCCGCGTCACGCGCTTTTGCACGGCGGCTTCCTTCATCCGCAGCGCGGCGGCCATTTCGCCGGCGGATTGGTTTTCAAAATAGCGCAGAACCAGCGCGGCGCGGTCGGTCGCGCCCAGTTCGTTCAACGCCTCGTCCAGCACGGGCGCGAGCTGCGTCCAGGCGTCGGCGTCGGTTTGGTTCAAGCTGGATTGCATGTAAGCCTCCTGTTCGCGGGCGGCGCGGCGGCGCCGGGTCTTGAGCGCATCGGCTGCCGTGTAGCGCGTGGTGCGGTAAAGCCACGCGGCGAGAATGGTCTTGGGCCCCAGCGTGGCGGCCTTGCGCGCGAGGATGAGGAACACCGCTTGCGCAATCTCCCCGGCCAGATGGTCGTCGCCCACCTGCCGCCGCGCCGCGGAGTGGACGAGGGGTAGGTGCCGTGCCACCAGCGCGGCAAACGCCGGCTCGGACCGGGTGGCGGCGAACTCGCGCACCAGCGTCATGTCATCGCGCATCATCACCTATACATGGCCGCAGAACGGGAAACCGGACAAACTAATTCGGATTATTTTTACGAAGATGAACCACCAAGTCGCCAAGGACGCCAAGACGGGCGGAAATGTTGAAAGCCGGACGGGAAGAAAAAGCGGTTTCTGCCATTGGCTTTCCCAAGCATTTCAACTTGGCGGCCTTGGCGGCTTGGCGGTGAACCTTTAGAACCGGTATTGGAGGCTGGTGTAAACCATCTCGGCGGTGGTGTTGTTGTTGCCGCCGGAAGCCCAGTCGTTGTATTGGGAGTAGGCACACTTGACGTTGACCCGCAGATGCGGGTTGATGCGCCGGGTGATGCCGGCCGTGACGGTGTGTTCCTGCGCCCCGGCGCCCAGCGGGAGGCCGTCGGCGGAGTTGTTGTTGTAATCGCTCGCCTGATAGTAGAGGTAGGTCAGGTTCAGGTCGGTCTTGTCATCCAGCACCACGGCGGAATTAAAGGTGACGGTCCAGTAGTTGTTCTGCGAATTGAGCACGGCCTGGGTGTTATCGGAGGTCGGGGTCTTGGTCTCGCTCAGGACGTAGTTGAAACCGGCCTGCAGGCACAGGCGCGTCCACGGACTCCAGCTCGCGTTCTGGCCGATGATCTGGCTGGTCATGGTGGAGGACTGGGACGAGTTCAATCCCGAAATGGCGTCGGGCGTGGTGTTGATGGTGGACCACTGATATTCGTAACGGCTGACGAGCATGATGTTCGCAGCGGGCCGCAGGGTCAGGCGGACGTTGCCGTCGTAGGTTTGGAAATTCTGCTGGGTCAGGTAAGCCGGGTAACGGTCGGGGCTGCCCGCGCCATTGTAAGTGCTGTCGAGCGGGTTGTTGTAATTGTATTGGTTGTTCTTGTAATAGCCGCCCAGGTCCACGCTGGTGCGGCGATACGGATACCAGCGGGTGCCGACGAAATATTTCTGGAAGAAGCGGGTGTCGTCGGTGTGGCATTGGATGGGCGGCGGGCCGTAGCCGTTCACCTGATTCAAGCCGCCGGTCTGGTTCACATCGCCGTTGCCCTCGGTCAACTCGGCGCCGCAGTAATGCACCCAGTTGGTGATGCCGGTGTAGCGGATGTCGAGGCGCTCCCGCAAGTCGAGCGACTCGCCGTCGCTGTTGCTGGTGAACGGCTCGGGATTGAAATCGCTCAGCGTCCCCATGCCGGTGGAATTCGCGTTCCAGTTGTCCTGCTGCACGCGCAAGGAGGGGACGATGGTCAGGTTCTTGAGCGGGATGGTCATGAGGTTCACGTTCACGACGTGCTCCTGCTTGTGGGCGCCGCCGTTGAGGCTGGTGTAGCCCATGCCGTTCAGATTGTTGGGGCTGTAGGCTACGTCGAAGTCATCCCCGTAGACGCGGTTGCCGGAAAAGTTGTCGTCCAGATTGGCGAAGGAGTAGCCGGTGGAGAAGAACAGGTTCTTCTTGAGCCAGGTCTCGCTGAAGGCATGAACGTTGAACATGTCATAGGAGGTCCCCTGCTGGTTGGTGACCTCGCGCTGCTGCGTCTCACCGGACCAGAACGTCTCCTTCTGCGTGTCGGCCAGACTCGCGGTATCGTAGCGCACGCCGAGGCCGAAGTCCGTGGTGTTGATGTGATGGGTCAGGTCCAGCGCGTAGCTGTCCACCTTCTCGTTGAGGCTGTAGATGGACGGGAAGACGCCCGCCACGGTCGTCGTCAGGTTGGGATGAATCGGCCCCCATTCGGTGGAACTCTTGTCGCCGTCGCGATAGCTGTGCGTGTATTTGAACACGGCCTGCGGCAGATCCTTCAAGGTCAGGCCGGCCTCGACGGAAATTTCACCGCGATCCACGGACAACGCGTCGTTCGGCAGATTATACTGGAGGCGGGTGGGCGGATAGTATCCGCCGGCCCCGTTATACCAGGTGCGAAAATCACTCGCGGTGAACTTGACGTAACCGAGTTCTTCGCGCGACAAACCGAGGATCACCTTGTAGTCGTTCTGGTCGAACAGCGCGTGGCCGTCCAGCGTCAGCGTGGTTTTCTTGGCGACCTCCTGCTGGATATGCAGGTCGCTGATGCCGCCGAAAACGCCCTTGCTCAACTGAGACTGTTGCTGCGCCTGGGCGGCGCTGCCGCCGCTGGTCATCAGGCCGCCGGTGGAAAGCTCCACCCAGTCGGTGTAGGTGTCCTTGCCACCCTCATACATCTGCTGGGGTGTCAGCGGTTTCACCGTCGGCGTATTCGTGCCGTCGGCCCGCGCCGATGCACCGCACGCCATCAGCATGGCCGCAACAATGGAACGGCGATACCACGCCCGCCGGGCGGCCTGCTCACGTTGTTTTCGGGATTTGGTTTTCATGGCTTTCCGGCTCCGTTTTAAAATCTGAGTGACGAGTTCACGCGCGAGCCATGCACCGCTTCATGGCACCCCGCCGTCCAGCAGGTGCCCTCTTGCAAACGCACCGTATGATCCGAACCGCCGATCAGGATCTGTCCGCCCTTGATCTGCTGGAAGTGGCATTTGAGGCAGAGGTTGGAATCGCGCACCGTGAGCAGCTTGGCATTGATGCTGCCATGGGCGGTGTGGCAGGAAGTGCAGCCTTCGCGCAGCGCCTCATGCTCGAACACATACGGCCCGCGCTGGGCGGGATGGCATTGCAGACAATTCTCCTCCTGCGAGAGCATCTGCGTGCTGCCGCCCGCATGCGCGATCCCCTTGTGCGGCGGATGACAAAGAATGCAGGTCATCCGGCCTTCGGGCACGGGATGGTGGCTGGGCAATTCAAACTGCCCGCGCACATCCATGTGGCAGGTGNAACAAACGGTTTCCTTCGCCCGCGCTGGCGACATGCCCGGCGTGGGTCCGGCCAACCCGACGGGCATGGGCCGTCCGGCGGTGTAACTGTAAGGCGGCTTGACCTCGCCGCCCGAATCCGAGTGGAGGCTGCAAGGACCGTGGCAGGATTCGCAGCCGACGCCCAACGCGTTGGGCCCGATGGCGACGAGGCGCGCGTGATCGGCGGTCACGAAGCTTTTGGTGATCTCTTCATGGCACTGTTCGCATTCCGAGGAGCCGATATATTTCGCGCCCGGCACGTCGGGCAGCATCACCGCCTGCCGCGAAACGGAACTGCAGGAAATCACCACCAGCAGCAGGACACCCGCGACGGCGACCAGGGCCACCCCGCGCTTCCGCCGGCAGCGGAGCCAGAGTTGGTTGAGGAAGGAAAGGGTCTTCATGCGATTTTGGGATGGTCGGTAATTTGGAAAATCGGCGGTTCGCGTTTATTGCAGCACCTGCGACACCCAGATTTGGGCGGCGTTCAACAAATTGATCGCCAGCGTGGGGTTATGCACGCCAAAACTGCCGTCGTTCAAGACGAGATACATATTGAACCGCGCCCGCTTGATCTGATCGGGAATCAGGGCCTGGCCGGCGGTGCTGGGCCCGGTGAAGGTCACCGGATTACTGAGCGACCAACTAATGATGTTGCCCGCGGAATTGGTTTTCCACGTCAGGCCGCCGGGCGAGGTGTATTCCCAGGCGACCACGTTGGTTGCGGTCAGCAACGCATTCGTCTGCCGGGCGGCCCAGCGGTTCATGCCCGTGATGAGCGTGGTCACGCCGTTGGAAATGGCGGGCGTCAGGTAATACTGCTCCAATATTTCCGGGGGCGTGAGATGGCAGTTGTAACACACGGTGTCGCTGGTGACCGCAAAGGTGTGGTTGTCGGCATCGCTGCTGTCGCTTTGCATGTGGCAGTTGGCGCATTGATTGGTCAGGTAGAAAGTGCCGGAGATCGAATAAATCTTGGAAGACGGCAAACCGGCGTGCGTCCCCGGATTGAAAGTGGCTGGGCCGTCCAGCAACTGGCCCACCGAGCCGAGCAGGAAATTATACTGCACCGAATGATGCGGCGCGCGTGCCGTGTCCGCCCAGGCCGCGCCGCGATCGTTGTGGCACTGGCCGCAGATGTTGATGTTGACGTTCGCGTTGTATTTGTTGGTGAACGCCGCCACGGTGGCCGTATCCACGCTGGTCAGCGCAAAAAAGTTGGTCGAAGAAACGGGGTTGCGCAGCTGATCCGGGGAACCGTTGGTCTGGTGCGGGTTGTGGCACACGGCGCAAGTGATGGGGACGTTGTAATCCTTCGTGAGCGTGGCGGCGGGATTCTGTCCCCCGATCATCGCGAGCCGGGCGGAACCGGAATGACAGACGCCGCAGCTCCGGATGTTGTTGGTGCTCGAACTCATGGTTTGCAGCACGTCGGGCACGACGGCCGCATGACCGCTGACCGACCATTCCTCATAGGTCGGCGCATTGTTGTAAGCCGTGTGACTGGCGCTATGGCAACCGCCGCAAACGGTGGCGGCAATATCCACGCGCGGCCGCACGGTCGGGTCGTTCTCATTGGCGGCATGGTTCGCCGCCGGGCCATGACAATTTTCACACTGCACCCCGGCGAGCAGCGGCGTCGCCGTCGCGCTCACAAAACCGGTCGGCAATCCGTAGCCCACGGTGTGACACGGCAGGCAGGAAGGATTGGTCTGCCCGCCCAACGCCTTGAAATCCGGATCGCTGAAAGCGGTGGCGTGCGCGGTGTTGGTGAAATAGCGGCAGACGCTGACGTGGCAACCCCGGCAGTTCTGGTAACCGGAATATTTCGGGGTCGGCCCGGAGACGCGGAAGAAAGCGTTGCTGTAAAGCTTGGTGATGGTGGCCGTGCAGGCCAGATTGGTGGAGAGCCCCAACGCCACCCAGGCAGCTTTCAGGCTGTTGCTTTTTTGGAACACCTGATAATAGCCGGACGGTCCGGCCCAGGTGAGCTGGACGCCGTTGGTGAGTTCGGTGAGGCCCGTCATCACGGGCAGGCCCGGCATCCCGCCCGGCTGGGTGATGGTGAGATGCTGCACCTGCTGGGCGGTCGCCGGCAAACTGCCGAGCCCTAGGCTGGCCAACGCCAGGGCCGCGGCCACCGCAACTTTTTTGACAGATAAAAGTTTCAAGCAAATTAAATTTGAACGGACTCATTTCACCCATCGCCACCCGGCGCAACGTCAACGAATAAACGACTCCGGCAGACGATGGCGACGGCGGATGCTTAATTTATGCCCGTGACTATAGGTGTCACCCGCTGGGGCACACTAACCGTCATTTGTTTCTTGTTAGTCTATAATTGGCTTTCGCACAGGCAAGCCCGCCGCGCGGGAATTTCCAAATATTTCTAAATTGACAGTCCCGCCCCATGTCCGAAAATAGCCGCCGCCGAACAAACATCACCAAATGAAACCAAATCCGAACCCCGTCCCGCCGCAAACCTTCCGCCCCCAGCCGCTCGTGCTGGCCTGTCTCGCCTTCGTGCTGGGGATTGCGCTGACCGGCATTTGGTTTCACCAGCATCATGCGGTTTCCGAGAGCGACGGGCTTTCGGTCTCGACCAAAAACCTGCTGGGACAATTGGCCGCGCCGGTGACCATCCACTATTATTCCCTGCTGCCGGCGGGCAGCGCCGACGCAACACTGCAGGCTTTTGCCGGGCGCGTGGCGCATTTGCTCAACGCCATGCAAGCCGCCAGCGGCGGGAAAATCCAGCTCTCCAGCTTTGATGCACCGGCCAGTGCCGATGCCGCCAGCGCCGATGGCCTCAAACCATTCAACCTGGACAAGGGCGACGCCTGTTTTCTCGGCCTTGCGATTGCCAGCGGTAAAAACACGGAAGCCTTTGCCCGGCTCGCGCCGGAATGGGAACCGGCGTTGGAATTCGATCTGGCCCGCGCCATCCAACGCGTGACCGCCACCGCCACCGCCACCTCGGCCAGGCCCGCGCCCGAGGTCGACAAGCCTAGTCCCGAAATCATCGCCTCCATCAACCGCCTCATCCCGGATGCGAGCGCCGTTTCCGTGGAGCAGGCCAGCCAGATTTTCCATGACGAATTCGTGAGGCAATGCGGCGAGGTCGGCACCGAAGTGGAAGCCCAGATCAGCGCCGCCCAGCAGCAGGTGCTGCAGGCGCAAAACGGCGGTGATGCGGCCGCGCTGGAAGCCGCCAGGAAAAACCTGGCGCAGGTGCAGGTGGCGCAGGGCGAAAAACTCAAGGAAGTCGCCGCCCAGCTTCAAACCCGACTCGCCGTCTTCCAGCGGATGAAAAGCGCCACCACCAATGAGGCGAAATAAATCCGCATCCGCCCGGGGAAAGGCGGTTAAAACCCGCATGAAACCTTCACAAAACGCCGGCTCAAACAAAGATTGAACAGAATCACGGCGGCCGGGTCTGATATAGCGTTAGGGTTTTAGTGTTTGGGGTTTTAGAGCCTGGCTTTAGTGGTTTTTAGCCAGGCTCTTTTTTTTTCTTCTGCAATCAACCGCCGGCTGACCGCTTCAAGCACCGCGAGCCCGGGGCGCGCTTTTCCCCTGACAATTGCCCCCGACCACCTTACATTCCGTGCGATGGCCAGTAAGCCTTTGATCCTCGTTTCACCCAGCATTGAAAAACGCGGCGTGGAATTTAATGATTTATCCGCCAGCCTTTCGCTGCGATACAACGACGCCATTTTGGCGGCCGGCGGCATTCCCGTGACCGCGCCGGCGACCACCGACCGCGCCGTGCTCGCCGAATGCGTCCGCCGCACCGACGGCGTGCTGCTCACCGGCGGCGACGACATCAATCCCCACCTCTACGAGAAAAAAGTCCCGCGCAAAATCCTCGCGACCATCGAACAGACGCCGGACGGCGGCGCGCGCGATGTGCGCGAACTGATCCTGATCGAGGAAATTTTCCGGCAGCGCAAGCCGGTGCTGGCGATCTGCCGGGGCCATCAGATGCTGAACATCGCCTTCGGCGGCCGGTTGGTGGCGGACATCGGGCAGCAACTGGCGGAGGCGTTGAACCACCGGCGCATGGATAAGCCGCTCGAATTGGTTCATGAAGCGGCGTTGACACCCGGCTCGTTAGTGTCCAAAATTTGCAAAGCGCGTGTCTTGGGCGTGAACAGCACGCATCATCAGGCGGTGTTGCACCCGGCGGAACCATTTGTCGCCACGGCGCGCAGCAGCGATGGGATTGTGGAAGTCATGGAGTTAAAGCCGGCGTGGGCGGCGCGGATGCCGTTTCTGCTGAGCGTGCAGTTTCATCCCGAGCGGCTGGTGCGGAAACACGCGCGTTACCGGGCGATTTTTCAGAAGTTTGTGGCGGCCTGCGGAAAAAACCAAAATAAGAAATCATGAAAGGCAAAGTTCTCATCGTGGACGACGACTCGGGCGTGCGGGAATTGCTCGCCACCGTGCTCGGGGATTATTACGAAATCACCCAAGCCGACAGCGGCGCGGCCCTGAAAAAAGCCTTCGCCGACGTGCAGCCCGACGTGATCGTGCTGGACGTGAACCTGCAGGATGACAACGGGCTGGTGCTGCTGCCGATCATCAAGAAACAGTGGGCCGACACCGAGGTCATCGTGCTGACCGGGCAGGCGACGATGACCATGGCCATGGAAGCCGGCCGGCTCGGCGCCTATAATTTCCTCTCCAAGCCCTTTGAAAACGGCAAGCTCCTCAATGACGTGAAATGCGCCATCGAGCGCAAGGACCAGAACGCCGAAAACAACACGCTCCGCCGCGCGCTCGAAACCATGAGCGGCGCCGCCTCGCCCGTGTTCCGCAGCGCGTCCATGCAGCAGGTCGTCCGCACCGTCGAACGCATCGCGCCCAGCGACGCCACCGTGCTCATCACCGGCGAAAGCGGCACCGGCAAGGAAGTCATCTCCGACCTCGTCCACGCTTTAAGCCCGCGCAGCAAGGGCAAGATCGTCAAGATCAACTGCGCCGCCATTCCCCGCGAACTCATCGAGAGCGAATTGTTCGGCTCCGTCAAAGGCGCCTTCACCGGCGCCAACGCCGACCGCGACGGCTACTTCCGCCAGGCCGACGGCGGCACGCTGTTCCTCGACGAAATTTCCGAGATGCCGATTGATGTCCAGAGCAAGCTGCTCCGCGTGTTGCAGGACCAGGAAGTCCGGCCCGTCGGCAGCAAGGCCAGCTACAAGACAAACTGCCGCATCATCGCCGCCACCAACCGCAAGCCCGAGGACGCCATCAAGGACGGCAAACTCCGGGAAGATTTATTTTACCGCATCAGCGCGCTGTCCGTCTATCTGCCGCCGTTGCGTGAACGCCGCGACGACATCATGCCGCTGGCCAATTCCTTTCTGAAACGCTTCGCCGCGCAGGCCAACCGCGACATCCGCGGCTTCAAACCGGACGCGATCGAGCGCCTTACCGCCTTCGACTGGCCGGGCAATATCCGTCAGTTGCAGAACGAGGTGCAGCGCGCCGTGCTCTTGAGCGAGGGCGATGAAGTGGCCGCCGCCGATCTCTCCATCACCGACGTCCGCGTCAGCGCGAGCCCGAACGAAGGCTCCGACACCAGCTTCACCCTGCTCGAAGGCGTGGAACGCAACGCCATCGTCTCGACGCTCAGGGAAACCAACGGCAACAAGCTCGAAACCGCCAAACGCCTCGGCATCGGCCGCCAGACGCTCTACAACAAGATCAAGGCTTACGGCATCGAGACTTGAGCCGCCGTTGCTAAACGCTGTTCAGCCATTCATTGAAGCGCAAAAGAATGCTGGACATTAATTTACGGCAAATATCGGCTGCAAAAGCGGAAATGGATAGGCTCCAAAACCAGGCGCCGATTATCTGTTAGACCACTTACGATGCGCCCCAAACTTTTGCGCCTTCTGCCTTACGGGATTCTCACGATTCTGCTGCTTTTGGCTGCACCACTTGTCGCACGCATTGGTTCGATGCAGACGGTGCGGACGTGGAGTTCTACACCGGGCGCGCTTGGCCTCAGTCGGCCTCTGACTTTTTCATTCCAGAGGTATGTGGCATATGTTGACGTGCTCGCACTCTATCCCACTTATCGGCTGCTCATCACTGACGGCGGCTACAGTTACTTTCACGAGTTCCAGATTCCTAGCGCCGACTCGAAAGCGTTTATTCAGGGTTGTCGAGTCACATGGGATACGAATCGGGTGGAGTTCATCATGCCGGGTGGAGAGACACTGACGTTTCCCGCTCAGGTCGTGATACAGCAGACAGGCCCATGACAACGTGGTCTAATCAGCTGATAGGCTACAGAGCTGGTTTTATTTGCTCACATTTCCAATCAGGTCCAGATCGCGGACAGATGCAACGTCAAAGCTGCTTCAATTCCGTCCCCGCCAGTTGAATCAGCGGTTTGATCGTCGCGGCATCGAATTGAAATTTGCAGCCGGCAGCCGCAAACAATTCCGGCAACGGCCGCGAACCGCCGAGCGTGAGGGATTTTTTGTAATCGGCCAGCGCCTTCGCCTTGTCGCGCCGCGAATTCGCCCAGACCTGCAACGCGCCGAGCTGCGCGATGCCGTATTCCACGTAGTAAAACGGATGCAGGAAAATGTGGAGCTGCCGGTGCCACGAATGCGCGCGGACGGCTTCGTAGCCGGCATAATCCACGTCGCCGCCGAAGCGGTCCATCAATTGCAGATACGCCGCCTTGCGTTCGGCGCGCGTGTGCCCGGCGTGCGTGTAAATCCAATGCTGGAACGCATCCACCGTGGCCATCCACGGGAAGAAGCCGATGATGCCTTCGAGGTGCGTCTTGCGGGCGCGGTTCGCCTCGGCAACCGGGTAGAATTCTTCGAGGAATTCGTTGCCCAGAAGTTCCATCGCCATCGAGGCGACTTCGCAGAATTCAATCGGCGCGCCGCGATACGCATACAAATCCTCGTCGCGGGTGGCCTGCGCGTGGAAGGCATGGCCGGCTTCGTGCAGGATCGTCTCCACGTCGCGCTGGAGTCCGATGGCGTTCATGAAAATGAACGGCACGCGCGCCTCGGAAAGCGTGGACTGATAGCCGCCCGGCGCCTTGCCCTTGCGATTGTCGAGGTCGAGCAGTTTCAAATCCTGCATCTGCCGGAAGCCCGCCGCGAGTTCCGCGTCGAGGTGATTGAAAATCTTCTGCGTTCGCGCAACCATCTCGCCGACTTCGGCGAACGGTTTTAACGGCGGGCGGTTCTGCGGGTCCACGGCCAGATCCCACGGGCGAAGCTTCTCCAG
>TBL_comb47_HYPODRAFT_10003539_pt1 | contig 18413 bp, 17 predicted proteins | sample TroBogypolimnion_40_FD_10682 | JGI IMG/M metagenome (IMG submission 10682)
GGCGCCCACCTCGGAGATGACGCCGCCGAAGCCCGCCATGACCGCGGCCATGAGCGGCAGCCGGGCCTCCTTGGCCAGCCAGTAGAGCATCTGCCAGCGGCTGGCGCCCAGGGACAGGATCTGCAGCCGCAGGTCCGCCGGCAGCTGCTGGATGGCCGACAGACTGATGCCGGCGATGATGGGCGTGGCGATGACGGTCTGGGCCAGGATGATGGCCGACGGGGTGTAGAGGATCTCCAGGAAGCCCAGCGGGCCGTTGCGCCAGAGCAGGATCGTCACGAACAGCCCCACCACCACCGGCGGCAGGCCCATGCCGGTGTTGACCAGGCTGATCAGCAGGCGCTTGCCGGGAAAGCGGGTGAGGGCCAGCGCCATGCCCGCGGCCCCGCCGATGACCAGGCTGAGCCCGGTGGCCAGGACCGAGACCTTGAGCGAGAACAGGGTGATGCCGAGCACCTCCGGATCGAGGGTCCAGAGCAGCTCCAAGGCTTTCTTGATGCCTTCCCAGATCAGGCCCAAAGGTGAGCTCCCATAGGAGCTCTGGCGATCAGGACTCCTCCATGAAAGGGTACTGGAAATCCCGGTGCGGGGAGAAGCACTCCTTGATGGTGCGCGGCGAAGTCCAGCGGATCAGGTTCAGGAAGCTGCCGGCCTTGTCGTTGGTGCCCGAGGCCCGGGCGCCGCCGAAGGGCTGGTGCCCGACCATGGCGCCGGTGCACTTGTCGTTGATGTAGAAGTTGCCGGCGGTGTTGGCCAGGGCCTCGGTCAGCTGGTTGATGACGTGCCGGTCCCGGGCGAAGATGGCGCCGGTGAGCGCGTAGGGCGAGGTCTCGTCCAGGACCTTGATGGTCTCGTCGAGCCGGTCGTCCGGGTAGACGTAGATGGTGAGCACCGGCGCGAAGATCTCCTCCTCCATGGTGACGAACTTGGGGTTGGTGGTGAGGATGATGGTCGGTTCCACGAACCAGCCCACCGACTTGTCGCCCTTGCCGCCGAAGAGGATCTCCGCCTCGTTCGAAGCCTTGGCCAGCTCGATGTAGCGCAGGGTGTTGTCGTAGCTGGCCTCGTCGATGACGGCGTTCATGTAGTTGCGGAAGTCCCGGGGATCGCCCATGCGGATCCGGCCCATCATCTCCAGGATGTTCGCCTTGAGTTCGGGCCACACGGAGGCGGGGGCGTAGACCCGGGAACAGGCCGAGCACTTCTGCCCCTGGTATTCGAAGGCGCCCCGGACGATGCCGGTGGCCGCCTCCACCAGGTCGGCGGAGTTGTGCACGAAGATGTAGTCCTTGCCCCCGGTCTCGCCCACCAGCCGCGGGTAGATCTTGTACTTGCTCATGTTGTTGGCGACCGTCTGCCACATGGAATTGAACACGGCGGTGGAGCCGGTGAAGTGCAGGCCGGCGAAGCTGGGGTGGTCCAGGGCGATCTTGCCCAGCTGGGAGCCGCGGGCGGGCAGGAAGTTGATGACCCCGTCCGGCAGGCCGGCCTCCTTGTAGAGCTGCATCAGGTAGTAGTTGGAAAGCATGGAGGAGGAGGCGGGCTTCCAGACCACGGTGTTGCCCATGATGGCCGGGGCCGTGGCCAGGTTGGCGGCGATGGCGGTGAAGTTGAAGGGCGAGATGGCCAGGACGAAACCTTCCAGGGCCCGGTAGTTCACCCGGTTCCAGGTGTGGTTCTGGGAGACCGGCTGGTTGCGGTAGATCTGCTCCATGAACTTGGCGTTGTAGCGGAAGAAGTCCGCGGTTTCGCAGGTGGAGTCGATCTCCGCCTGGTGGGCGGTCTTGGACTGGTTGAGCATGGTGGCCGCGTTGAGGATGTAGCGGTAGCGGCCGGAGATGAGGCTGGCCATGCGGTTGAAGATGGCGGCCCGCTCCTCCCAGGGGGTGTATTTCCAGGCGTACTTGGCCTGGAGCGCCGCGTCGATGGCCTGGCGTATCTCCGCCTCCCCGGCCTCGTGGTAGCGGCCCAGCACGTGGCCGTGCTCGTGGGGGCAGACCACCTCGCGCAGCTTGCCGGTGCGGATCTCCTGGCCGCCGATGATGATCGGGATGTCCACCACCAGGTTGTACTGGCGCTCCAGTTCCGCCTTGAGCCGGGCCCGTTCCGGCGTCCCCGGCGCGTAGGAGACGGAGGGTTCGTTGTAGGATTCCGGCAGCTGGAAGATCGCGTTGGTCATGAGGCCCTTTCTGGAGACTGTGGCTTGATCTTATTCCTCTCGCTTGCCGGCATCAGGAAAAAAGAGCGGCGAACCGTACTTGTCGACGCCGAACACGCGGACCGCTTCCTGGGTCTCGGGGGCGAGCATGAAGTCGGCGAAGGCGGTGGCGCCCTCGGCGTTCACCCGGGGGAAGGGCCCGGGATTCACCTCGATGACGTGGTAGACGTTCAGCAGGGTGGGGTCGCCTTCGCAGAGGATGGCCATGCCCAGGGTCTTCTTCATGGCCAGGTAGGTGCCCCGGTCGGAGAGGGTGTAGCCCTTCTTCTCGGCCGCCACGTTGAGCGTCTGGCCCATGCCCAGGCCGGTCTGGAGGTACCACTTCTGGCCCGGGAGTTCGACGGCCGCGGCCTTCCAGAGCTTGAGCTCCTGGGCGTGGGTGCCGGAGTTGTCGCTGCGGGAGTACCACGGCTGGGCCGAAGCGGCGATCTTCTTCAGGGCTTCGGGCGCGGTCTTCGCGGCCTTGACCCCGGCGGGGTCGGCCGGGGGGCCGACGATGACGAAATCGTTGTGCATGACGATCCGGCGGTGGACCCCGTGGCCGGCGGCCATGAACTTCTTCTCGGCATCCGGGGAATGGGAGAGCAGCACGTCCGCTTCGCCCTTTTCGCCCATGGCCAGGGCCTGGCCGGAGCCCACGGCGATGGTCTTCACCATGATCCCGGTCTTTTTCTGGAACATGGGGATCAGCACGTCCAGCAGCCCGGAATCCTGGGTGCTGGTGGTGGTGGCCAGGATGATGGCCCGGGGGGCCGCCATGGCCCCGGTTCCACCGAAGCCCAGGACCAGGACGGCCGAGGCCAGAAAGGACCAGATGGATTTTCTCATGGGGCCTCCATTCGCTGCATCCGCTGCATCCGCTGATCGATGGTTGCAGGTGGATATAACGAAAGCAAGCGGCCATCCGGCCTAGGGTTCAGTTCCGGCCGGTTTCAGGAGGTGCTGGAACTCATGGAACGACTTGCGCACGGCGGCCCAGGCCTGGTCCTGGAGCTCCCGGTAGCGCAGCACGGCGGCGTGGCCCAGTTCCGTGACCTTGGCCCCGCCGCCGCCGGCCCCGCCCAGGCGGGATTCCACCAGGGGGCTGCGGAAACAGCGGTTCATCTCGTCCACCAGCAGCCAGGTGCGCCGGTAGCTCATGCCCAGCTTGCGTCCGGCCGCGGAAATGGAGCCCGTCTCGTGGATGGCCTCCAGCAGATCGGCCTTGCCGGGACCCATGGCGTAGACGTCCCCCAGCGGGATGCCGATCCGAACGACTTTCCTGATCAGAGGATCCATGGCTGCTCCGGGGGTGTATAGCCATCATAATGGGTCAGTCGAAGGGTGGTTATGACGACATTCCAAGAAGCTCTGCGTCTGGTCCTGGACCGGGCGGCCCCGCTGCCGCCCCGGTCCGTGCCGCTGGCCGAAGCCCTGGGGCGGGTGGCGGCCGAGGACATCCTGGCCGTGGAGCCGGTGCCGCCGTTCACCAATTCGGCCATGGACGGGTTCGCGGTCCGGGCCGCCGATGCCGCCCCCGCGGCGCCCGGCGCCCCGGTCCGGCTCCCGGTGCTGGGCGAGATCCCCGCCGGCCGGCCCAGCGCGCCCGCGCTGCCGCCGGGCGCGGCCTACCGCATCATGACCGGGGCCGCCATGCCGGAGGGCGCCGACAGCATCGTGCCGGTGGAGGAGGCCCAGGCCGGGGACGGCTGGGTCGAGCTTTCGGCCCCGCTGCGCCAGGGCGCCCACGTGCGCCTGGCCGGCGAGGACATCCAGGCCGGTGGGCTGGTGGTGCCCGGGGGCAGGATCCTGCGTCCGGCGGAAATCGGCGTGCTGGCCTCCATCGGCCGGGCCGAGGTGCCGGTGCATCCCCAGGTGCGGGTGGCCGTCATCACCACCGGCGACGAGCTGGTGGACGCCGGGACCCGGCCGGGGCCCGGCCAGATCCGGGACGCCAACATCCACTCCCTGGCCGCCCAGGTCCGGGCCGCCGGCGGCCTGCCCCTGTGCTTCCCGCGGCTGCCCGACCGGCGCGGGGAGGTGGCCGCGGCGCTGGCCGAGGCCCTGGCCGGCGCCGACGTGGTGCTCACCAACGGCGGAGTCTCGGTGGGCGACTTCGACTACATCAAGGAGGTCCTGGAAGGGCTGGGCGCCGAGCAGGTGTTCTGGCGCGTGGCCCAAAAGCCCGGCGGGCCGCTGGGGCTCTGGAGCTGCCGGGGCAAGCTGGTGTTCGGGATCCCGGGCAACCCGGTGGCGGCCATGCTCATGTTCGAGGAGTACGTCCGCCCGGCCCTGCGCCGCATGATGGGTTTCGCCCGCCTGCACCGCCCGGAGCGGCTGGGGGTGCTCACGGCGCCCTGGCGCAAGCACGGCCCGGACGGCCGCCTGAACTTCCTGCGGGTGACCACCAAGGCCCGGGACGGACGCCTGGAGGTGACGCTCACAGGTCCCCAGGGTTCGGGCCTGCTCTCGTCCATGATGCTGGCCGACGCGCTGGCGCTGATCCCCGCCGAGACCCTCGCCATTCCGGCGGGCGGCGACATCCTGCTCCACCTCATCGACGAACCGGAGGACCATTGACGCCTTCGAAGGGGAATCCGAGCTGGTCCCGGCTGGCGCAGGTGGCCCTGCGCTCGGTCCACGTCGCCGCCATGGGCCTGGTGCTGGGGGGGATCTGGCTGGGCGGCGGGTTCGAGCGGCTGCGCGCCGCCATCCTGCTGACCATCGCCAGCGGCCTGCTGCTGGCCGTCATCGACCTGGCCAAGGGGCCGGGGTTCCTGGCCCAGGGCAGCGGCGCAGCGCTGCTGCTCAAGCTGGCCCTGCTGGGCCTGGGCAACTGGTTCGCCGGCGGCCGGCTGGAATGGTACCTGGCGGCCACGGTGGTGGCCTCCATCGGCTCGCACATGCCCGCCGCCTGGCGGCACTTCTCGCTCCTCACCGGCCGGGTCCCGGAGTAGAGTAGCTTTCACACTCATGAGGGTTTGATGTTCCTAGTCTTCACCGACCGGCTGGAAAGCTTCACCGCCTGGTTCGACCGGATGGGCTGGCAGAAACTGCAGAAGCTCTGCCTGGTCATGATCACCTGCGCCATCATCCTCTGGGCCATGCGCCTGGTGGGCAAGGCCGTGAACCGTTCGTTCGGGGCGGCGCTGAGGGAAGGCAACCCGGAAGCCATGCGCCGGGCCAAGACCCTGGGGTCGGTGCTGGAGAACTTCGCCCGGGTGGTGGTGGTGTCCTTCTTCATCCTGGAGACCCTGCAGGAATTCAACGTGAGCGTGGGCCCCCTCATCGCCGGGGTCGGCATCATGGGCGCGGCCCTGGGCTTCGGCTCCCAGAGCTTCGTCAAGGACGTGATCGGCGGCTTCTTCCTCCTGGTGGAGAACCAGTTCAGCGTGGGCGACATCATTTCGGTGGGCGACAAGCACACCGGGACGGTGGAGCGGATGACCCTGCGGGTCACCATGCTCCGGGACCTGGAGGGGCGGGCGCACTACATCCCCAACGGCACCATCTCCGAGGTGGTGGTGATGAGCAAGGAGTTCGCCAAGGCCATGGTGGACATCGAAGTGAGCCAGGAGGACGACGTGGAGCGGGTGATGGCGGTGCTGCGGGAACTGGGCGTGGAGCTGGCCTCCTCCCTGGAGACCGTGCTGGAGCCCACCGAGGTCCTGGGCATCGACAGCATGAACCCGCACAGCTGCGTGGTCCGCACCCTCACCAAGACCGCCCCCGGCCAGCAGTGGGCCGTGGCCCGGGAGTTCCGCAAGCGGATCATCCTCCGCTTCCACCAGGAAGGCTTCGTCCGGCCCATGCCCCAGCGGGTGGTGTGGAACCGGTCCGCCGAAGCTCCGAACCACTGACTCTAATTCCACGATATTGAAATTCCCCAGCTCCGGACAGGTCCAGCCGAGCTCAGGGGACCGCGTCCGCCGGCCCGGAGGCTCCCGGGCGTCCGGGGCTGACGATGGAACCTTGGCCGGCCGGGAATCAGATTCCTGGAAGGTGGCCTTGCGGGATGCCCATCCAAGATTATTTTTAATTCATTTCGTGGAGCGAGGGATGACCGCCCATTTCCGAGGATTCAAGATCCGGCAGGGGTTCCTCCCGGCCGCGGCCCTTCTCGCCGTGCTCGCCGGGGGCCTCCTGGGCTGCGGGGACCGGGGCCGCGAGGCCGTGGCCGCGGCCGCGCTGCCCCCGCCGGCCTGGCTGGCGGGGGTCTGGACCGGCACCTTCCCCGGCACCGACGATGTGGCCCATGCCCTGATCCTCTCCTCCGGGGCCTGCCGCATCCTCAACGGCGCCAAGCTCGGGCAGATCTCCGGGCAGCTGGCGCTGGCCGGCAACGCCCTGTGCGGGTCGGGCGCCTTCTTCCTGCCCGGCAAGCTCCCCGCCCCGTCCGGAAGCCCCGAAGGCCGGTTCCGGTTCGACGGCAAGGCCGCCCCGGCCCCCGCCCCCAAGGTGAACATGGTCCTGGTGAACACCAGCCTGCGCTGGGACCTCACCAAGCTGGACCTGAAGCCCGACCGGGCCGCGAGCGCCAGCCCCGCCCTGGGCGCCCTGGCCGGAACCTACAAATGCGACGAAGCCTCCACCGGGGCGCCCACCGAACTGGAGCTGAAGCCCGACGGCACCCTGGCCGGGAAGGATCCCGACGGGACCTTCACCGGCACCCTCACCCAGGCGGCCCCGGGCGTCAACGGGCTGCGGGTGACCCTGGACTACGCCTCGGCGACCAAGCCGGTGCGGCTCACCTTCACCGGCCTCGCCTTCTACCGTTCGGGGGATGGCGGGGCGGGCAGCCTCGTGCTGATGACGGATGCCGGCAGGGAGGAATTCTCGGGCATCTTCAACCTCAGCCGACGCTCCTAGTTTTACTGGGGCGTGCGTGTCCCGCCCCGGCATCAGAGTCGTCGCTGTCAGTTCGCTGGCGCGAACTGCATCGACGGAAGGGGGCACGGCACAGATGCAAGGTCATTGTTCCACCTCCATGAGGGAGACGGAAGCGACCGGTTTGCGGTAGGCCTTTGTCAGGAAATTCTTTATTTTTGAATCCCACCATTGCCTTGATAGGCCTCATCTGAAGGGTGAGACGAAGCCCCGACATCCATGCCGCAATCCGTTCCGTCGATGCAGTTCGCGCCAGCGAACTGACAGCGACGACTCTGGTGCCGGGTCGGGACACGAACGCCACAGCAGGACTAGCTAGCCCCTGGCGGCGTCCTTGGCGATGAGGTCGTTGATGCGCTGGGCGAAGGCGCTGGGATCGGCCAGCTTGGAGCCTTCCGCCAGCACCGCCTCGTCGTGCAGGAGGTGGGCGTAGGATCCGATCCGGGCGTCGGCCGGGTCGGCCTGGTGAAGCTTCTGCAGGGCCTGGACCGCAGGATGGTCCGGGTTGAGCTCCAGGATCCGCTGGGCGGGTCCGCCCATGCCCATGGCGTCGGCCCGGCCCATCTTCTGCAGCAGGCGCTCCATGTTGGCCCCCAGGTCGCCTTCGTCGGCCACCAGGCAGGCCGCGCTCTCCTTCAGCCGCCGGGACAGGCGGACGTCCTTGAGTTCGGAGAGGGTGCCCTTGAGGACCTGGAGCAGCGGCTGGAAGATGCCGGCGGCCTCCTCGGTCTTCTTCAGCTCCTCGGCCGGCAGTTCCGGCGCGGAGCGGTCGGCGGCCTTGAGCGCCTTGCCCTGGTAGTCGGCCAGGGACGGGAACACGAACTCGTCGATGGGCTCGGTGAGCAGCAGCACGTCCCAGCCGCGGTGACGGAACACCTCCAGGGAGGGCGAATGCTCCAGCACCGAGCGCTGCTCGCCGGCCAGGTAGTAGATGTCGGTCTGGTCCTCGGGCATCGCCGCCACGTACTGGGCCAGGGTGGTGAACTTCCCGGCCTCGGTCTTGACGCTCTGGAACAGCAGCAGCTCGGCGATCTGGGTCCGGTGGTCCCAGTCCCGGGCCAGGCCCTCCTTCAGGATCCCGCCCAGCTCCCCGAAGACCGTCACATAGGTGTCGTAGTCGCTGGTCTTGAGCTCCTCGAGGGCGCCGAGGACGTTCTTGACCAGGCTCTTCTGGATCTTCTCCAGCAGCGGGCTGTGCTGGATGACCTCCCGGGAGACGTTCAGGGGCAGGTCCGAGCAGTCCACCACGCCCTTCACGAACCTCAGGTAGGGCGGCAGCAGCTGCTCGCAGTGGTCCATGATCTGGACCCGGTTGATGTAGAGCTTGGGCCCGGTCTTGGCTTCGGCGAACTGCAGGTCGAACCCCTTGGTCTTGGGGATGTAGAGCAGGGCCTTGAACTCCAGCATGCCCTCGGCGGCGTAGTGGATGACCTTGACCGGGTCGTCGAAGGCGTTGGCGATCTGCCGGTAGAAGGCGTTGTGCTCCTCGGCGGTGACGTCGCCCTTGCTGCGCAGCCAGAGGGCCTTGCGGGAGTTGAGGGTCTCCTCGGCGACCACCTTGGCCTCGCCTTCGGTCTTCTCCATGTCCATGACGATGGGGTGCTCGATGAAATCCGAGAACTGCTTGACGATGGAGCGGAGCCGGTAGGGCTCCAGGAATTCCATCTCCTCGGCCTTGAGGTGCAGGGTCACGTCGGTGCCGCGGCCCGGCTTGTCGGCCGGCTCGACGGTGTATTCGCCCAGGCCGTCGGACTCCCAGCGCACCGCTTCGGTGGACCCGGCGGCCCGGGAGACGACGGTCACCTTGTCGGCAACCATGAATGCAGAATAAAAGCCCACGCCGAACTGGCCGATCAGCTCGGGCCGGGCGGCGGCGTCCGCCTGCTTGAGGCTGTCCAGGAAGGCCCGGGTGCCGGAGCGGGCGATGGTGCCGAGGTTCTCGATGATGTCCTCGTGGCTCATGCCGATGCCGTTGTCGGACACGGTGAGGGTTCCGGCTGCCTTGTCGGCGGTGAGCTTGATCTTCCAGTCCCGGTTCCCCTCGACCAGGTGGTCGTTCTGCAGGGAGTTGAAGCGGATCTTGTCGATGGCGTCGCTGGCGTTGCTGATCAGCTCGCGCAGGAAGATCTCCTTGTGGGAGTACAGGGAGTGGGTGATCAGGTTGAGGATCTGCTGGAGCTCGCTCTTGAAAGCTCGTTTTTCTACAGCCTTGTCGGTCATGGGGGTGGTCTCTCCGTTCATGAGGGATCATTTTACCCGCAAAGTGACAGGTTCAAGCCGATGCCGGTAGGATGAAGGAAGGATGAACAAACCCAGTCTCTCTCCCTCACGCCCAGCCATGGCCCAAGCCCTCGAAGGTGTCATCGGCGCCTATGAAGGGGTTCTGCCGGCCCGGAATCCCGCCACCCCCGCGGCCCCGCCCCTGGATCCAGGCCACGCCCTGGGCCCCCGGGTCGCCGAGGCCGTGGCCTTCGCCATCGAGAAGCATGGCGACCAGGTCCGGAAAGGCACCTCCACCGCCTACCTCACCCACCTGCTGGCCGTCGCCTCCCTGGTGGGCGAATCCGGCGGCAGCGAGGACGAGGTCATCGCCGGCCTGCTGCACGACACGGTGGAGGACGGCGGCGGCGCCCCGGTGCTGGACGAGATCCGGCAGCTGTTCGGCCCGGCCGTGGCCGCCATCGTCAAGAGCTGCTCGGACGACGACTCCGTGGGCGAAAAGGCCCCCTGGCTGGAGCGCAAGCGGGCCTACATGGCCCACCTGCTGGACGCGCCCATCCCGGTGCTGCGGGTGGTCTGCGCGGACAAGCTGCACAATGTCCAGGCGATCGGCAAGGATCTGCGCACCCACGGCCCGGCCGTGTTCGAACGGTTCCGCTGCGACCGGGAGGGCACCCTCTGGTACTACCGCAGCATCGCCAGATTGTTCGGCGCGCTGATCCAGGACGAGCCGGATCTCGACGCCGGGCTGCGCAGCATGATCCGCGAATTGCGGGAATCGGTGGGGCGGATGGAAGGCTGAGCCCCGCCCGATCATGCAACCTTTCAACAACATGCGTGGTCCAAGTATTTTACGGGGCAACCCGGCTGCCCGGAGGCGTCGGCCGACCCATAATGTTACGATTGGGGATCCCCCGTCCGGGGGAAAGTGCGAGGTTTGAGAGATGCAATACGACTTGGAAGGCAGAACTCCCTTCGGGCGCTCCCGGGTTGAGGACCGGGTCACCTTCATCCGGAACGTCTACCTCTGGCTCATGGGCGGTTTCGGCGTGGCCGCGGTGGGCGCGATGTGCGCCAAGCCCATCGCCCAGGCCCTGATTCCGGCCACAGGCCGGTTCTTCGTCTGGATCCTGTTCGGCGCCCAGTTCGGATCGCTCCTCTGGGCCAGCGCGGTGAGTCGGCGCAAACCACTGAACCGCTATGCCTATACCCTGTTCACCTACCTCTCCGGGGTGATCGCCGGAATCGTCATGATGATGGTGGCGGCGACCTCGGGCCCGGGCATCGTCCTGGCCGCCTTCGGCATGACCGCCGCCGACTTCCTGCTGCTCACCTCGGTGGCCGTCTTCTCCAAGGCCGATTTCAGCTTCCTGCGCAGCTTCGTGATCGTCGGCATCGGCGTCATGTTCTTCGGCAGCCTGATCGCGGCCATCTTCCACCTGGAGACCTTCGGCCTGCTCATTTCGGCGGTGGCGGTCATCGCCTGCTCCGCCAAGATCCTATGGGATACCTCCGCCATGCTCAGGACGGAGGATTACAGCGACCCCGCGGGCTTCGCCCTGTCGCTGTTCGTGAGCTTGTACAACATCTTCCTCTCACTGCTCCGCCTTCTCGGCGGGCGCCGCAACTGAACACCTTTCCAGAAGGATGCCCATGCTCCGCAGTGTGATCCTCTCCACGGCCACCCTGGTCCTGGCTGCCCAGACCCCCGCTCCCGAGGCCCCGAAGGCGACCCCCGCGGCCGCTTCGACCGCCAAGGCCGCCAAGGCCCCGAAGGCGCCGGCCGCCAAGGCCGCCCCGACCGCCGCCCCCGCAAAGCCCGCGGCGGATCCGGTCCTGGCCACCGTCGGCAAGGAGATCATCCGGCAATCGGATTTCGAACGGTTCCTGAACACCACCCTCAGCGATCAGCAGCGCATGCAGCTCCAGTTCATCGAAGGCGCCCGGGAGCAGTACCTGACCCGGTTCCTGGAGTTCAAGGCCCTGGCCGCCAAGGCCAGGAAGGAGGGCTTCGAGAAGCAGCCCGAGCACGCCAAGAAGCTGGCCATCATGGACATGCAGCTGCTCATCCAGGCCCTGATGGAGCGCGACGGCCCGGCCCTCCAGGCCAGGCTCACCCTCAAGGACGAGGAGGTGAAGGCGTTCTTCGACAAGCATCCTGACAAGTTCAAGACGCCCGAGATGTTCACCGCCCGGCACATCCTGATCGGCACCAGCGCCAAGGGCGACGAGAAGGCGCTCACCGACGAGCAGGCCAAGGCCAAGGCGGACAAGGTCCTGGCCGAGATCAAGGGCGGCAAGGCGTTCGACGCGGCCGCCAAGGAATACTCCGACGATCCGGGCAGCAAGGACAAGGGCGGCCTCTACGAGGACACCGCCTTCGGCAAGTTCGTGCCCGAGTTCGACCAGGCCGTGCGGGCCCAGACGATCGGCAAGGTGGGCGATCCGGTGAAGACCATGTTCGGCTACCACCTGATCGAAGTGGAGAAGATCACCCCGGCCGTGGCCCAGAAGTTCGACGACGTCAAGGATGCGGCCAAGGAGCAGGCCACCGCCGAGCGCCAGGAGGCGGTGATGCAGGAGTACATGGACAAGGCCAAGAAGGAAGTCGGCTTCAAGGCCGCCTCCGCGCCCGTCAAGGCGGCCCAATGAACCTGCGCGGGTTCGCCCCCCTCTTCCTCCCCTGCCTTGTGCTTTGCGCCGGGGAGGTCCGGGAGGAGATCCTGGTGGTGGTCAACGGCCACATCATCACCCGCCGGGTCTTCCAGCAGGCGGTGGAGCAGGGGACGGCCGCCCTGTACCGGGAGTTCTCCGGCCAGGAACTGGACACCAAGCTGCGCAGCGCCAGGGACAAGACGCTGCAGGGGCTGGTCGACAGCTTCGTGCTCGGGGACAAGGCCACCGACCTGGGGGTCGTGATCTCCGACGACATGCTCCGCAGCTATGTGGAAGAAATCAAGAAGCAGAACAACTTCACGTCCGACGCCGACTTCGAGCGGGCCCTCAAGGGCAGCCTGGGGGTCGGGCTCCAGGCCTACATGGTCAGGGCCAAGCAGGAACAGCTGAAACAGGAAGTGCTGCGCCGGGAGGTCTTCTCCAGGATCGCGGTGGACGAGCAGGAGCTCCTGGCCTACTACCAGGAACACCGGCCCGAGTACCAGCTGCCCGGCAGGTTCCGCATCCGGGAACTGGTCCTGCCCAGGGGCAACACCCCCGAGGAGCAGGCCGCCAACGACGCCAAGCTGGCCGAGATCCTCGGCGAACTCAAGAAGGGGACCCCGTTCGATGGCCTGGTCGCCAAGGAGTCCACCGCCCCGAGCCGGAGCACCGGCGGTGACCTGGGCTGGGTGGACAAGGGCATGCTGCGGCCGGACCTGGAGCGGGCCGCCCTGGCCCTCAAGCCGGGCCAGGTCTCGGCTCCGGTGAAGACCGACAAGGACATCTACCTGGTGCAGCTGACCGAGGCGGAACTGGACCGGGTCAGGCCCTTCTCCGAGGTGCGGGCCGCGATCCTGGAGAAGCTCCAGGAGCCCAAGGCCCAGAACGCCATCGAGACCTACATTCAAAGCCTCAGGATCCGGGCCAACATCCGGTACATGGTTCCCAGGGAAACGATTCTGAAAGGGTGAGCGTGCGTCTGGACCTGTTTCTCAAGAAGACCCATCTGGTCAAGCGCCGGGAACTGGCGCGGGAACTCTGCGAGGAGGGGATGGTCCGGGTGAACGGGACCCCCCGCAAGGCGAGCCACGAAGTCCGCCTGGGCGACGAGCTCCTGTTCCCGCTCTACAACCGGATCATCAAGGCCCGGGTGCTGAACCTGCCCGAAAGCGCCGTGCCCCGGGGCGACCAGTGGTCGTTCATCGAGATCCTGGAAGAGAAGCGCGCCCCCCTGGACGACTCGTTCGGTCCGGACCCCCTGGCGGCCAAGCCCAAGACCCCCACCAATCACTGACGCAGGTCCCAGGGAGTCCCCATGGCCGAACAGCCCGATCTCCGTTCTCTCAAGGAAGGGGAATCCTTTTCCGGCTTCCTGCTCGCCCAGGAAGTGGCCTTCAAGACCAGCGCCAAGGGCTCCGAATACCTGGAACTGAAGCTGGCGGACGCCTCGGGCGACCTCAAGGCCTTCCTCTGGGACCTCCGGGCCATCGAAGGCGACATGGACCAGGTGGTCGCGGACGCCTTCCTCAAGGTCAAGGGCCAGGTCTCCGTCTACAACGGCCGGACCCAGCTGCGGCTGGACAAGGTGCGCTTCGCCGAGGACCACGAGGTCGGTGACTTCTCCCGCTTCTTCCCCACCAGCCGGCGCCCGGCGGACGCCATGCTGGTGGAGCTGGACGCGCTGGTGGCGGGGGTGGGCGATCCCTGGATCCGCAGGCTGCTGGAAGTCCTGTTCGTGGAGAACGGCCTGCTGCGCGCGGCCTTCGCCAAGGCCCCGGCGGCCAAGAGCCTCCACCACGTCTACCTGGGCGGCCTGCTGGAGCACACCCTTTCGGTGGCCGGCATGGCCGATCGGGCCTGCGCCCACTACCCCGACATGAACCGGGACCTGGTGCTGGCCGGGGTCCTGCTGCACGATGTGGGCAAGACCGCCGAGCTCACCTACCTGCGTAGCTTCAGCTATTCCGACGCCGGCAACCTGATCGGCCACATCTCCATGGAGGCCGACTGGATCAACCGGGCGGTGGCGGAGATCCCCGATTTCCCCGAAGAGCTGCGGCTGCTGATCCTGCACATCGTGCTCAGCCACCACGGCAAGCTGGAGTACGGCTCCCCGGTGCTGCCCAAGACGCCCGAGGCCCTCCTGGTCCATTACCTGGACGATCTGGACGGCAAGCTCGAGGCGATGTTCCGGGCCATCCGGGAGGACACCGGCACCGGCAACTGGACGCCCTTTTCCAGGAGCCTGGAGCGGATGTTCTACAAGCCCCGCTGGCCCTCCATCCCCGGCGAGACCAGCTGAACGGTCGACAGCCGGACGGAATTGCCGGATACTCTCGGCAGGTATCACCTAGGGCAGGCCGGGCTGGGTCAATTGTGTGCAGGTGGCCCCCGGCTGGACCGGTAAAAAATTCCGTATGGTATTGTTGATAAAATGAAACTTTCCAGGAAAGCCAAACGCTACGACGACGCCATCCTCCCGGGAGACTTCCAGGGATTCGAGGCGTTCCGGGACGGCGACCCCCTGCTGGACGGGGTGGCCCACGGGGCCATCCGCCGGACCGGGGCCTTCGTCGAGCTGGGCCAGCTCTCCCTGGAGTGGCTTTCCACCAAGAAGCAGACCTTCGCCAAGCTGAAGTCCCGGGCCGAGCTGCTGAGCCGGCAGGTCGACTACCTGGACGAGCACCTGGAGATCGTGGACCACGACCGGCGCGCCATGTACATCCAGCTGCGGAGCCTGCCCCCCTACAAGGACGACTTCCAGATCCAGTTCAACGAGATCTGCATCGGCAAGGACCGGGTGGAGGTCAAGCGCATCGCCTTCTACCGCCGGGACGAGGTCAAGCAGCAGGTCCCCCTGAACCTCAGCGAGGAAGTCCTCGAGCGGCTCAAGTGCGACCTCCGGCAGGTCATGAGCCCGGTCTGAATGCCGGCCAAGGTTTTGGGCTTGAAGGGCACGGCCGGGGCGCTCGGACGCTTGGCATGCTCAGGACTGATGGCCGCCCTGGCCTGGATCCCGGTCCAGGCCGGGGACGGTCCGGTCTTTCCCGGAACGACCTGGGAGCAGGCCGCCGCCCTTGAGGTGCAGGGGTGGTCGGCGGCCGGGCTGGCAGGCGCCGACCGGTACGCAAAGACCATCAACACGGACGCCTACCTTGTCGTCGACCATGGTCGGATCGTCCACAGCTACGGGAACTGCGCCCGGCCCATCAACCTCCACTCGATGCGGAAAAGCATCCTGAGCATCCTGTTGGGGATCCAATGGGACCAGGGCCGGGTCGAGCTGGACCAGACCCTGGGCGGGCTGGGCATCACCGACAAGCAGCCCCTGCGGGAACCCGAACGCGCTGCCACGGTGCGGCAACTGCTGCAGGCCCGGTCCGGGGTCTATCTCCCCGCTGCCTACGAGACCCGGGAAATGGCGGCGGCCCGTCCGCCAAGGGGCAGCCACCTGCCCGGCACGTTCTGGTATTACAACAATTGGGACTTCAACGCGTTAGGTACCATCTTCCAGGCCCGCGCCGGCCGGAACGTGTTCGAAGCGCTCCGTGACGATCTGGCGAACCCGCTCCAATTCGAAGACTTCGATATGAACCGCGATACCCGGTTCCGGTACGAGCCCCAGTCGGAACATCCCGCCTATATCATGTGCTTGTCGGCGCGGGACCTCGCCCGGGTCGGCCTGCTCATGGCCCGCCGCGGCGAGTGGAACGGGCGCCGGATCGTTTCGGAGGCCTGGGTCGCCGCCAGCACCCGGTCGTATTCGGAAACCGGCAGGCCGGGGCGGGGATACGGATACCTGTGGTGGGTGAGTCCGGAGCATGGGGCCTTCTCCGCCAACGGGCACCAGGGGCAGGTCATGATCGTCAACCCGGCCCGGGACCTGATCATCGTCCACCAGGTGGATACGGACGACGGCCGCCGCCGTCAGGCCACGGGGCGTCAGCTGGCGGGACTGCTGGACCAGGTCATGGCGGCCAGACGGAGCGCGCCGCTCTGAGCGCTCTGCCCGGAGCCCATCGCCGGCCCTCCAGCAAAGCCTCGACGAGTCTGGGACGGAGATCTTCCAGAGAAAGCCCAGCTGCGTTTTAGGTATTTAGCTTTCTTCCGCGGCGAAAGCCAGGATCCGCTTATGCAGGGCCGCTACGCTCAGTCCCTGCTCGTCCATGAGCCGGACCTGGTCGCCGTGCTGGACCAGGTGGTCGGGCACCGCGCAGCGCAGCAGCGGGCGGAGGATGCCCTCGTCCGCCAGCAGTTCGGCCACGGCCGAGGTGAACCCGCCGGGGGCGCAGCCTTCTTCCAGGGCCACCACCTTGCGGGTGCTGCGGGCCCAGGCGCAGATCAACTCCCGGTCCAGCGGCTTGATGAAGCGGGCGTTGATCACGGCGCAGGAGATCCCGTCCGCCTCCAGCTGCCCGGCGACGGCCATGGCCGGCGCCGCCATGGTGCCGATGGCCACCAGGACCAGGTCCCGGCCTTCCCGCAGCAGCTCGCCCTTGCCGATGGGCAGGGCCACCACCGGCTCCTGGAGCGGAACGCCCGTTCCGGACCCCCTCGGGTAGCGCAGGGCGGCGGGCCGGTTGCTGTAGAGGGCGGTGAGCAGCATCTGCCGCAGTTCGTTCTCGTCCTTGGGCGCCATGAGGATGAGGTTCGGCATGCAGCGCAGGAAGGACATGTCGTAGAGGCCGTGGTGGGTGGGGCCGTCGGCGCCCACCAGCCCGGCCCGGTCCATGGCGAAGGTCACCGGCAGGTTCTGCAGGCAGACGTCGTGCAGCACCTGGTCGAAGCCCCGCTGCAGGAAGGTGGAGTAGATGGCGGCCACCGGCCGCATGCCCTGGGTGGCCAGGCCCGCGGCGAAGGTCACCGCGTGCTGCTCGGCGATGCCCACGTCGAAGCACCGCTCCGGGAAGGCCTTCTGGAAGATGTTGAGGCCGGTGCCGTCCAGCATGGCGGCGGTGACGGCGACGATCCGGGGGTCGACCCGGGCCAGGTCCGTGAGGGTGTTGCCGAACACGGCGGTGTAGGTGGGCGGCGCCGGCACGGCGGGGTCGGCCACGACCTTGCGGATCTCGCCGGTCTCGGCGTCGAAGGCGGTGACGCCGTGCCACTTCAGCGGATCCTTCACGGCCGGGGCGTAGCCGTAGCCCTTCTTGGTCTGCACGTGCAGCAGCACCGGGCCGGTCTCCATCTTCTTCTTGGCTTCGGCGAGGATCTTGAGGGTGGCCGGCAGGTCGTGGCCGTTCACCGGGCCCATGTAGCTGAAGCCCAGGTCCTCGAACAGCAGTCCGGGCACCGCGATCCGCTTGAAGGATTCCTCGCTCCACTTGGCGGCCTTGGCCAGGCGCATGCTCACGCTCTGCACCGGGATGGCCTTGATGGCGTTCTCGATCCGGGCCCGCCAGCGCTTGTAGTACTGGCCGGAGATCATCTGGTTCAGGTAGCCCTGGAGCGAGCCCACGTTGGGGTTGATGCTCATGTCGTTGTCGTTGAGGATCACCATGAAGTTCCGGGTCTCCAGGAACCCGGCCTGGTTGAGGCCCTCGAAGGCCATCCCGGCGGTCATGGAGCCGTCCCCGATGACGGCGATGCAGGCGAAGTCCTGCTTCTGCAGGTCCCGGGCGGTGGCCATGCCGAGCGCCGCCGAGATGGAGGTGCTGGCGTGCCCGGCCCCGAAGTGGTCGTAGGGGCTTTCGTCCCGCTTCTGGAACCCGGACAGCCCGCCGTGCTTGCGCAGGGTGGGGAAGCGGTCCTTGCGGCCGGTGAGGATCTTGTAGGGGTAGGCCTGGTGGCCGACGTCCCAGATGATCCGGTCCGCCATGAAGTCGAACTGGCGGGCCAGGGCCACCGTCAGTTCCACCGTGCCCAGGTTGGAGCTGAAGTGCCCCCCGGTTTCGCTGATGGAATCGATGAGGAACTGCCGCAGCTCGGCGGCCAGCTGTTCCAGCTGGGCCGGCGAGAAGTGGTGGATCTGCTGGGGGGAGGAGATGGAGTCCAGGAGCGGATGGGCGTTCACGCGCTCCGCTCCGCCAAGTAGGTGGCCAACTGGATCAGGGAATGGGGATTCGGCAGCGACTGAAGCAGACATAGGGCTCGCTCGGTGGCCTCCTGCAAGGCCTGTTGGGCTCCGGTGAGCCCGAGCAGCAGGGGGTAGGTGATTTTACCCTTGCCTTGGTCCTTGCCAACCCTCTTGCCCATGTCGGCTTCGGTGGCGGTGGCGTCCAGCAGGTCGTCCTTGATCTGGAACGCGAGGCCCAGGGCTTCGCCGGCCTCCCGGAGCGCTCGGCGCGCCTCGGGCGAGGCGTTGCCGGCGATGCCGCCCAGTTCCAGCGAGGCCCGCAGCAGGGCCCCGGTCTTCAGCCGGTGGATGACCCGCAGTTGGGCCATGCTCACCGGTTCGCCGTGGCGGGTGCGCCGTTCGCCTTCCAGGTCCAGGGACTGGCCCCCGGCCATG
>TBL_comb47_HYPODRAFT_10003541_pt1 | contig 18412 bp, 17 predicted proteins | sample TroBogypolimnion_40_FD_10682 | JGI IMG/M metagenome (IMG submission 10682)
ATGCATCAAGCCATTCCAGCAGTTTCGGATCATCCTCGACCGAATGGATCAGGCGGTCGGCAGCCTCTTCCAGAATGCTCTTTTCGTCCAGCTCAACATTGTATGCTGCATTGATGCCCAACTCACGGTTAAACGCCTTGATGACCCGCTGGAAAAAGCTGTCTATAGTACTTATCGAAAAGCGCGAATAATCGTGAAGAATGCGTTTCAAAACCAACTGCGCCTGTCGCTCCACCATCATTGGCTGCCAGCCCAACTCTTCGGTTAAAACATCCATATAGACCGATGCCTTGCCTTTTGCCAGATGATATAATTCACCGATAATGCGTGATTTCATCTCTGCGGTGGCCTTATTGGTAAAAGTTACCGCAAGGATATGCCTGTAATTGGTATCGTTGGTAAGTGCCAGCTTCATATATTCAATGGCCAGACGGAAAGTCTTCCCCGAACCCGCTGAAGCTTTATATACTTTGAGTTGTGACATATTCTGCAATTTTCAAAAACTAAAAGTAAGCATATCTCTGATAAGGCAGACACAAATGGGATTGGATATTGTTATTTGTTCAATAAAATATTTCAAACCTCACGGATTCCAACACCTTCCTTTGATCAAACAAACAAACATGCTCAATTTTCATCTTGCATTTAATGTTAAAGTTTGAAGCAGAAACTCGTAAAACGCACCATATTTTGCTTTCTTCGGAATGATAAACGGGTAACCCCAAAGTGTCACCTTGTGTATACCTTGTGTATACATTGTGTATACCTTGTGTGTACCTTGTGTGTTCATGAACAAATAAGGTATACCTATTATATATTTATTGTATACTAAATTTATACTTAAGTTAAAAGCCTGGTATATCTCCGGTAATGCACAGACCATGCTCATTGTATAACGAATTTCAGGAAAGACTGATATTTACAGTGTTGAACTTAGAATTCATAAAGGGATAAAAACTATTTCCATCCGGTAGTTTAAAAGAAATAGAAGCGAAGTCTTTGATGTTTTAAATCAATTCAGTATTTTGCATATTATTTCAATCACATAAAACTAAAATCATGGGCATGTTTGCACTATTACCGGTTCTCTTTTTCTTTATCTTTTACCTGGCGATCTTCTTTGTTATTCTCTATTTGATTTATACCTGGGTCAATAAATTTATTGCATTAAGGCAGGAACAAAATAACCTGCTGCGCGAAATCATTAAACGTATGGATAAGAACTAAAACAAAAGGGAGTATTTATAAGCATGAGCGCAAATGTAAAAGACATTTCAAAGATCGTAATGATCATGCTGGTTCTGTCGGGACTGTTGATTGCAAGGTCTGACGGACAGTCGGTCTATGTCGGGAAGGCTGGCCCGGAAGGTAAGGTGCTTAAGAAATATATTGAACCATCTGCATTGAAGAAGCTCACAGAACATCCTGCAGACTCGATATGGATTCTGGATGTTCGGTCTGAAGCAGCTTATCAGAAAGAGCATATACCTACTGCCAAATCATTTCCAAAAGCAACAGTCATGAGCCGTCTGAATGAAATTCCCAAAGACAAGTATCTGATTATCTACTGCACCATTGGAGCTAATGCACGGATTGTATCAAAACAAATCAGAAAAGCAGGATATAAAAGGTATATGGATTGGGGCGGCCTTTCAAGATGGGAGGGAGAAAAGGAGACAGGAAAAAGGAATTAGGAAATAGAAAAAAGGAATAAGTAAAGAGAAATAGGGATATTGTGAATAGGCGGGTTTGGTGTAACTTAGTGTTTTGGTGTCTTTGTAGCAATAAAAGACTTTTCAGAGAGGTGGTAACAACTTTGTAAAAATGAACAACGATGAGTATTCAGACGGAAAAAAATAGAAATTATGAAAATGATTCTGGAGACGGAGAATCCCCGTGTTTTGGAATCCATTAAAATACTTCTAAAGAAGGAGACCAAAGCTGATTTCTGTGAGGCCTTACCGCAGGATTTAAAAGATGAGATATCGCTGGGTTTAGAAGATATTAAGAACGGAGAGGTCGTAGATTTTGACGAAATAATCAGAAAACACAGGGGTTAACTTATCTAATAAACATACTTCACAATAACAATTCTTATGAAAGAATACATTCTACTGTTCCGTGCTGATTATATTGACATTGCTACCGTTTCAGTTCTGGAAACCAAGGAACGAAATGATCGGTGGATGGATTGGATTAATCGTCTGGAAGCCAATGACCGCCTGGCTGAAGGAGGAAATCATCTGAATTCAGGAGGAAAAGTTATGCGGTCAAAAGGTGAAATCACCGACGGGCCATACCGTGAAGAGAAAAAATCAATTCTGGGGTATATCCTGATTTTTGCATCATCCCTCGACGAAGCTGTTGAACTGGCAAAAGACTGTCCCCTATTGGCAGGTGAAAACACTTCCGTTGAAGTGAGGGAAATCAGTGGAATATAAATATGGCCTGAACGCTTAAATTTGGCGTAACCTGCCAATAAATTCTGCACCTGAAACTATTCGAAACCTATGTTTTGGGCTTCAAATGCTGCACTGAGCTGAAGCATAGCTTCGCTTTTAACCATATCTCCGGTGGTTGTTGTACTCCAGAAACGAATGGTTATCGTGCATGATTCAGACGTTACCTTGGTATATAAAATCACCGGTTTCTTGTTTGTAATCACATGCGGGAGTCTTTTGATGGTGTTGTTAATTATTTCGTTGATTACATTGGCATCCAGTTCTTTTCCGGTTAATGAGAAGGTTATTATAACCCTTTTTTCGTTATTGGTAAATGTCCAGTTAATAATGTTCGACGAAAGGATATTTCCGTTAGGAATAATGACATCAGCCCCATCATCGGTGGTTAGTGTACTGGCGCGTAATCCTATCTCCTTTACTTTACCTGCCTGTCCTGTTACCTCAATCTCATCGCCTACCTGCAGGGTACCGTCAAAGATGAGAATAACACCCGATACGACATTGTTTACGATGTGCTGCAGTCCCATGCCGATACCTACACCCAATGCTCCGAGTAAAAAAGTAAGTTTGTCGATGGGTAATCCCGAAGCTGCAATGGCTAAGATGTAACCAGCGATCAACACCAATAAACGCGTAATCAGCAGGCGGGAGTGTTGCCCTTTGGTAATTGTTGTAACTTCATCCGATTCGCTTCCTGTCTCCCCTAACAAAAAGCTTAAAATCCTTTGTGCGATATGCGCAATCCAGATAATACCAATAAATAAAATCACACTAAGCCATTCAAATGAGATACTTCCAATTGTTCGTTTTATGGTTAGCGCTTCACTTATTTCATCATAGATAAAGTGGTAAATGTTTAAATTCGATGCGAGCATAATCATCCAAATCAGAACAGCAACAAGGATCATTGGCATCTTGATTTTATTTACCACGGTATTAACGTCAAAAGGTTTGTCGTTGTTCTTATTTAACCTGCTGCTAAGCAGTTGGAGCAAAACAACCTCAACAATCGCATCTACAAATACAGTTAATACAACAGCCTGGGTAACCGCAAAAATAGCAGCAATACCTACAATCCCTGCAAGTGAGAATCGTCCAAAAAGATTACAAATAATACCCAGGAACGAAAGTATAATTGCTGTAATTGCAGCCGATTTCAATAAACGGAAGAATGGAGTTTGTCTTTGAATCGATTTGATGAAACGCAAAGTGAACACAATAATGCATGCATGCAAGGCCAGCAGCAACATTCGTTCGGCGAATGCAGGTTCAATGAACAAGTAGGCAATGACGTCAGCGACAAACAAAGCCATCAATATGAGCCAATTAATCAGGAATATACGATTACCTCTTTTAAAGAAGATAAATGTCGATGTCAGGAGTAAAAACAGGTAAACAATTGAGACATATGAAGTAGGTGCGTAGGCATCGAAAAATGGCATCAGACATAGCAATAAAACAATTAATGATAATACGGGATGGTTATTCAAGTAATGCAGGTGCAGGTAACTATAAGCATCCTTCTGTTCCCTCAATGTCTTTAATACTTTCCGTTTAAGATATAACCAGGTAAAAAGCAGAACTCCAAAAAACAAGACGATATTGCGTTCTCCGGATGTCTGTTTGATGTAATAACCAATTGCATTTTGTTCGCTTTCAAATATACTTACGGGACTTTTGGATGATAGTTTAGCCGGAGGCAAAGCGACTTCTTTTTCCCATAAGCGGTTCACCTCGGGCCCGAAGAGTTTTGGCACAGCCTTATCCATCCTGTTATCCATGATGTTCAGCATATTCGATAAATTATACGAATTGTCTGAAAGTCGTACATTCATGGCATTGAGTGTATCGACATTGGCTTTGGTGATACTATCCGTTCTGTTATATCTTTTTTCCAGCCTTATCAGCTTCTCGCTAAATATCGTTCGCATTTCCTTGCTGGCATATAATTTACGGAAAACAGAATCGGACAATACCTTATTCAAACGGATCTTGGCATGGGATACTCTATGGTGTAACTCATCAAGTTCCTCCTGAATTTCGTCGGTTTCCTCATCCAGCTTGGAAGTGAAACGCTGATACAGAAACTGATTTTTTATATTGAATACTGTATTCCGGCCACGTATGTTTTGACGAATCAGCTTCACGTCATTGGTCATCAGGCTAATCTTCCGATCAAGCTTTACAACCTCAAATCCAAGCTTAATACTATCACCAATTGTAATCAAATTATCATTCACACGTTCGAGGCTCAGTGTATAATCGCTCTTTGTAAGCGTATCCAATGGCATCGTCATTTTCTGGTGCATTTTCCCGTGTACATTTACTTTTGCTTTCAAGCTATCGGGATGAACGGCAAACTTACCTGGAGCATTTGATACCGGTGATGGATTCGTCTGTGCAAAAACACCTGTCCCCATCAGAAGTAGACTATAAAAAATGATTAATCGTCTCATTGAATTTACTTTAATAAATAATTGCAGATGGAATAAATCCATAGATTCGCATGGACTATTATCAACTGCCAGCATGGCTCTAAGTTAAGGCTTTTTATTGATTGAAAGTACAATTATAGACTCATCTTGTGATGGATTGAGTTCAAAGAGTTTCTATAGTTTGAAATGTTTCTTTCGTTGAAAATGTTACTATGCACACACAAACAGTAGAAACAATAGAAACAATAGTATTCTCAAGTCAGCCAATGATTTCTTTGGCTTTAATTAAATCAATTTCATTTTCTGATTTAGCAATTACAATTGTAGCAATTGCATTACCAATCATGTTGGTAATTGCTCTGGCTTCACTCATAAAACGGTCAATGCCTAAAATGAGCGCTATTGCTGCCACTGGAACATTGCCGACGACTGACAATACAGCCGCCAGGGTAATAAATCCGCTGCCGGTAACCCCTGCTGCTCCTTTAGAGGCAAGCATTAAAATAAATATCAGTGATATTTGTTGAGGTAATTCCAATGGCGTATTTGTTGCCTGAGCCAGAAAAACAGTTGCCATTGTCAGATAGATGGATGTGCCATCCAGATTAAACGAATAACCTGTTGGTATTACGAGTCCGACAACAGGCTCAGAGCAGCCCATTTTCCTTAATTTGTCCATCAGGCTGGGCAATGCAGCTTCAGAGGATGATGTTCCAATGACAATCAGTAATTCTTCTTTGACGTATTTCAATAAGCGGAGCAGGTTAAATCCGCTGTACTTTAATATCCCTCCGAGGATAAATACAATAAAGATAATACAGGTCAGGTAGAAAGCTCCCATTAACTTACCCAGTGAGACCAATGAACCCACTCCGTATTTTCCGATAGTGAAGCTCATCGCTCCCAGTGCTCCTAATGGAGCAACCCTCATAATGATTTTTATGACTGCAAACAGTGCATCTTCTATCGACTTGATGGCAACTAATAGAGGTCTGGCTTTGGGACCAATTTTCGACATAGCAAAGCCTAATAGAATCGCAAAAAACAATATCTGAAGAATATTTCCTGAAGATAAGGCACTAAAAACATTTTCAGGGATGATGTTCATCATAAAATCAATTACCCCATGACTTTTGCTTTGAGTCATGTAACCTTCAACTGATTTAATATCCAAAGATGCCGGATCGACTGACATGCCTGCCCCCGGTTTCAGAACATTAATGACTATTAAACCGATTATCAATGCGAAAGTAGAAACGATCTCAAAATATATAATTGCTTTTAAACCAAATCTACCCACCTTTTTGGTATTTTCCATACCTGCTATGCCGTTAACAATTGTGCAGAATATGATGGGTGCAATCATCATTTTGACCAGTTTAATAAAGCCGTCGCCCAATGGTTTTAGCTGAACTGCAAAAGATGGATATAAGGTTCCCAAAAGGATTCCGATAATGATTGCAATAATTACCTGAATATAAAGGCTTTTCAGATATCTCATAATTGATTTGGTGTATTAAGTGATTTGGGCAATGTTGTCCTGATCAATTCGAGAACATAGTTTATTCATTAAATTATATCAAAGTAGCAAAAAAAAAATCATCTCATGCTTGAATTGTCAATTTTTCTTATGGCCTTTACTTGTATTCATTTCTGAATACAGAATCAATTGCTTTTTATTAACTTTGATAATTCTCAAATTCGTTCACTATGAAAAAGATATTGAATTTCACTGCTGGATTTATAGTATGGCTTTCTCTTATTTCCTACAGTGGCAGTGTGGGTTTGGCGCAATCGGTTCAAAAGAACAATGAAATCGGTAAGCCGATTCCGTCGGATGTGCAAAAGATAACTGAGAAATCCTGCAAAAATTGTCATAATGAACCCGGAAAATTATTGGCTCTGGCGAAGTTGAATTTATCGAAATGGGATACTTACCCCTATGAACGACAGGCTGCCAAAGCAAAGGCAATGTACAACGAGATATGGAAAAACGATATGCCACCCAGAAAATTCAGGAAAAAGAATCCCGGAGCTATTCCTACGCCTGAAGATGTTAAAACAATACTGGAATGGGCAAAATCGTTGCAGCCAGCCAAGAAATAATAATGGGATATTAAACCATCCTGTTCAGTTATTTATTACTATACTGTTTTGAAAAACAAGCTACAGGTATACATTTGTATCTTCAAAAAAGTCATCCTATGATTCTTAAAATATTATTTGTTATTGCTATCATTCTCCAGTTTTTCGCAGTAGGAGTTGCTGTTAAACTGACCAGGGTAACCAAATACAATTCATCGTGGATGTTGCTAACACTGGGTTTTATCCTGATGGCAGTGATGCGTCTGGTCGAATTCCTGCCTTATGTGAGCAATATTAAGCCCCAGGATTACAGGGAGATATTTGTATGGGGAGGCGTTATTACCTCACTTGCTTTTGCCATTGGAGTTTTCATGATCCAAAAGATATTCAAGTACATGAAAAAGGTGGAAGATTCGAGACGTCTGACTGAAAAGATGTTTTTGAATACGATCATCCAGACGGAAGAAAAAGAGCGAAAACGGTTTGCCAAAGATCTGCATGACGGATTGGGTCCGTTACTTTCAAGTGTAAAAATGTCGGTTTCATCCCTTGCACAGATGAAGCATGATGATTCGTCCAGAGAAATTGTTGAAAACACTGAGATTGTAATCAATGAAGCAATTAAAAGTCTGAAGGAAATATCAGACAATCTGAGCCCACACATATTAAATAACTTTGGACTTGTAAGGGCTCTGAACAACTTTACCAATAAAATCAACATTACAAAGACGATCCGGATAAATCTTCTGACTGAACTTAAAGATGAACGATTTGATGATAATGTAGAGGTTGTTTTATACCGTGTAATTTGTGAATTAATAAACAATACTATTAAACATGCTCAGGCCAAAAAGATTAACATATCTTTGAACAAAGATGGAGAATACCTGAATATTGTCTATAAAGATGACGGGAAGGGATTTGATGTAAGCACGGTAATCAATCAACCGGCCAGCAGCGGGATGGGTTTTTCGAACATCTATTCACGAATCAATTCGTTAAAAGGCGAAATCAATGTTGAAAGTGAGCATAAAAAAGGAACTCTTGTAACTATAAAAGTACTGATGCATGACGAGTAATCAATCGAAACGGAAAGTTATCATTGTTGATGATCATACTTTATTCCGCAATGGACTTCGGATACTATTAAATAACCTTGAAAACTATCATGTTGTTGGAGAAGCTTCCAATGGAAAGCAATTTCTCGACCTGATTAAAACAAGTTCTCCTGATCTGGTTCTGATGGATATCAGCATGCCGGTTATGGATGGCATTGAGGCTTCAACAATTGCTCATGAGTTGTATCCCGATCTGAAAATCATCACACTTTCGATGTATGGGGAGGAGGATTATTATTACAAAATGGTGAATGCAGGAGTAAAAGGATTTGTTCTTAAAAACTCCGATATCAAAGAGGTAAAGGCTGCATTGGATGTGGTTTACGATGGTGGTTCATTCTTTTCTTCCGAACTGTTGCAGAATCTCATCAGCAGCCTGAAATCGGCACCCAAGAGCCAGGAACTTCATTCTGAACTATCGGAACGGGAAATGGAAATTCTGATCCTGATCTGCCAGGGATTATCCAACCAAGAAATTGCAGATAAGCTTTTTATCAGCAAACGTACTGTAGACAAGCATAGGGCCAATATCCTTGAGAAAAGTGAAAGCAAAAACACTGCTCAATTGGTTGTTTATGCCATTAAAAACCGGTTTGTAGAACTATAGACATTACATACTTATTTGCAAATCTAATTATGTCCGTAATTATAAAGTCATTTGCAAATTTTATGTATTAATGGTATTATGAATTTTACATGGAGCCTCCTATGAAAAGAACAATACTTACTTTATCGCTCTTTATACTAGTCACACTTGGTTATGCAGAAAAACCAAAGTTTTCATTTTTCTGCGAACTTCAGGGGAAAGAGTTCAACGAATTGTTTGCGGATTCAGCATTGATTCATGAACTTGTTACGATGCAGGCTTCACTTCGCATCGGGTTGCATGATTTTAGTCCTAAAAGAACACAGACCATCCAAAAGCTTAATCAAGCGGGCATTCCGGTTGTTGCATGGCTTCTTCTTCCAGAGGAAGATGGATATTGGTTTAATATGTACAACGGAGCAAAAGCAGAAAAACGTTATGCAGATTTTAAAACATGGACAACTGAGAATCATTTGAAATGGGCAGGAATTGGAATTGATCTCGAACCTGATATGAATGACGCTAAATTGGCGATTTCTCACCCATGGAAACTCGCATGGAAATCTTACAAACGACTCTATGATACAAATTCACTGAAAGCAGGAAAGATCATTTACCAACAACTTATCTCAAAGATGAAATCTGATGGATATGTGGTGGAAAGTTATATTTTGCCCTATATCTATGAAGAACGGACAGTAAATACGACCTCATTACAAAAATTGCTGGGTATTGTCGATATTGAAACTGAGAAAGAGATCCCAATGTTGTACACCAGTATGCTTGACAATCCTGCCATCATTCCTGTTTATCATCAGAACAAAATGCCAGTCGCATTAGGTAGCACAGGCGGAGGAGTAGTCATTGAAGGAATTGAACTGAAAGCTATAAGCTGGGATAAATTGGAGCGGGATATTCTGATTGCCTCGATACTTACCGGTGATATTCATATTTTCTGCCTGGAAACATCGGTTCAGCAGGGTTTCTTATCTAAAATCGCATCGATAGATTTTGATCAAAAAATTCCTGTCGTTCAAATCGAAAAACAAAAGAAAATAGGTGAAGCTGTACGATTCGTTTTGATTATCTTAAATTATCCATTTTTAATGACCATTGTAATTCTGTTTATTATGGCAGGTATCTTTTGGGGAGTTTATAGGTTAATCAAAGCAATTTTTAAGATGACTGGAAAAAGGAGAATTTAAATTGTGTTTTTTGGGTTATCTGATAGCAAATATTGATTCACCCGTAATTCAGGTTATTTTGAATCAGTTGAATCCTGTTTATGTCTTAATCTCCGGAATTTGCATTTATTCTTCATCTTGACCAGAAATTCTTTGCCGATCAGGAAAATACTTAGATAAAAAGTTATCTCTCCTGCAATAATTAGTCCTGTTGTGATTCCGGCAATCTTAACTGCTGAAAATCCAAGGAAAGGAACAACCAGTATCAGTCCCCATAATACACAGCAAATTCCAAAAATTATATATCCGATAAGTCTAGCCATAGCATATTTCAGTTTGTCAAAGATACTCTTTCGCAATCTCCAGGGCCTGTCTGCCATACGAACCTCCAAAAAGTAAATAGTGATTTAGTAAATGGTAAAGCTGATACAAATGAATTCTTTGTTCCCAGTCGGAAGGAAGGGGTAATTCGTTCTGGTAAGCACTCAAAACAGTTGATGAGAATCCACCAAATAAATGCATCATGCCCAGTTCCATTTCACGGTCTGCATAATAGCAAGCCGGATCAATTAAAGCCGGACCATTTGCTGTGAACAAGTAATTGCCCGACCACAAATCACCATGAATTAGTGAAGGGACTGTTTGATGAGATAGCAAATGAGATATTCTGCATACCAGACGTTCATAAGTTTTTAGTTCGTCAACCGTTAGCCCACGTATAGAGCTAATCTTCTGCACCAATGCCCAGATTCTGCGCTGGGCAAAGAAATCAGGCCAATTGTCAGTCCATGAATTATCCTGAACGGTTATCCCGCAATAGTTTGGATGATGGAAACCAAATGCGGAAGCTGTTTTTCGATGTAAATGTGCAATTCCTCTTCCTAACCGTTCATCAAATCCCAAAGTAGTTATTGGAGTCTGCAAGTATTCCATCAACAACAAACCGGATAAATCATTCACTTCTTTAGTCCAGATTACCTTTGGAATAATCAACCATGGATTTTCAGCCTGACGCATCTCATTTAAACCTTCCGCCTCTTTCAGAAATAGGTCAGCTGGAGCATTAGCATTCCATTTCAGAAAAAAATCACCAACCGACAAACTGAGTTTCAGTGCATGATTGATGCAGCCTCCACCTAACAAACGAGAACTTACAAAACGAACTTTTATACCATGCATATGAGACAATTTGTCCAGACATAACTGAATAATATCCTGTTCGTTATACACCTCCATGAGCAGTAAATTTGAAAATTATCAGCCTCAATCTATATGTTCAGGCATTTTCAATTGGAAAATGCACTAATATCTAATTCAAAATAATAAAACCTGAACCATCCTGCTATTTCCACTCAATTACTAATGTCTCTTCCGGGGAAATGGTTACGTTCTGATCAGAAACATTTCCATTTTTATTTGCGAACAACAGATTTGACCTTAGTGATTTATTACTGACTTTTAATGCAAAATGTTTTGTCTCTTTTGATTTATTTACCAACACCGTCAAATATGAATTGCCGGATTGAAGTGTTTTCATCAACAGTCCTTTCTGCTGAGAAGCAAAATCAAATGGGAAATTATCCAGATTTAGTTTCATTTCATTAGCTAAAAAGAGAGCCAAATTTTCATTATCACCAAGTCTCGCGCCTAATCCGATTAACGAAGGAATCCACAAGGTTTCACCTTTCCCGAACTGATGACGGGTTGCAACTGGTTCTCCATCTACAGATGAAATAATTTTTCCCGTATTATTCCGGATAAACCCTCTCCAGAGATGAGCCGGAACTGCAATTTGGTCTAAATTTACATCAAACAAATTGTCAACCACCTTGAATTCACTGATGTTTCCACCCAGTAAACCAGCCAACGGAAATCCGGTTTTCATGGTATTGTGTAAATTATCATCGAAGAAACCTGTCAGGCCATCTACAATAAGTTTTCCGCCCTTAGAAACAAAATTCCCAAGATTCTTCACATATTCATTAGGAATCGATATCTGATGAGCCAGTATTATGACTTTCCCGGTGTAATCATCTTTTGAAAAGTCGAATTCACTAAATTCTTTCAGATTACAATTAATACCCATTTCTGAGAAGGTTTCAAAATAGCCAAGTACAGATTTCATCACGCCACCTTCTAACCGGCCTTCATAATTCTGTAATGAAGGAGAAGCCATCTTTTTCTCAGCCCATAATGATTGCCGGATATAAATCAAATTAATACCAGATTCAACTTCCCTTGCGTTTGCAAACAATTCAGGATTGGTTTCGATTACTTTCAATACTTCTGATGCAGCTTTTAGACGATCCGATGCTTTATCCTGAAAATCGAGCATAGCCCATTCTCCTGCCTCAATTCCAGAAGAACGTGGATTCAGCGACCAAAATATTCCGCCTTTTCCCTGCGTTCCGAGTATAACCCACATCCATTGGGCTATCTCATCCTTTGTAGGACAAAAAGGAGCCATCCCACTGTAAGTATTGTTTCCACCCTGAATTTCAGTCATAAGCCATGGTAATGCTCCTGCTCCAGACCTTATAATTTCACAATTGGCAGACATTGCCATAGCATATTGTTCGCGTTTGAAATATCCAAAATGCCAGCTGGCATGAGCAGAGCCACCCAGGGTTGTCAGGAATTTCCGCCATTCCGGGAAATTGTATTCAGCACAATTCTGAAACATGGCATGATTATTCACATGCAAGATGTGTTGTTTATCGTATTTCTTGATTTCTGAACTGATCCAGTTCAGGTACCAGGTATTATAATCAAGCAGAAAACGCTGATCAGACAGTTCAACGAGTATTGGATAACCATTTTTGACATACTCTTTCTGCGGATTGTTGGACAGCCATTCCTGATATTTTGCTTTAGTGAAATCGGTCCACGGAATTTTGCCACCTACACCTGGTTCATTAATCAATACCCAGGCATACATACTCTTAAACTGACTGAAATGTGTCACCAGTTTCTCAATAAAAATGGCAATACTTTCAAGATGAGCCTCATCCCGGGGAAACTTAAATCCTCCAATATCTGTTTTCTCAGTATAGGGGAAAATCGTACAATAAACCTTAATTCCATATTTATCAGCAGCTTTGAACGCAACGTCAAACAGGCTAAAATCCCATGTTCCATCAGATTTGTGAATATATGATTCAAACATCCTGATACGTGTGGTTTTCATGCCATTTTCTTTTAACATACGGAACCATGTATCAATATCTTCCGGCGTCTGACCTGGTTCAATAAAAATCTGAGCTCCAAATAAGGGCACATCCAACATACTCTTCTGAGCGTTCGAGAATTCGACAAATGAAAAAATCACAATGAAAAGGAAAAGAATCTTAAACTGGCTGGTTTGAATAGGTTTCATGTATTTCAGTACTAAGTTTTATTGGAATACGAATATAATATCTACAAATATAATAATAGGCTAAAGACCAAATAAAAAAAGTCGTTTCCGAACTTATCGAAAACGACTTTCCCTTAAACTGGAATAAATTATTTCGTTAGCAGAAATTGCTTAAAACCTTCAAAATTGGTACCTAATTGAATGGATTGTTTTTTACCTTTCATGAATACTGCAAGTTTTTCAGGAAGAATGACTGTCCCTTTCCCTAAAACTCCTTCGACGGTTTCTGTAAATTTTGCCGGATGAGCAGTTTCAAGAAAAACACCGACTTCTCCATCTTTTAGATCAGATTTTAATGCACGGTAGCTAACTGCACCGTGAGGATCGAGCATATATTTATCTTCGACAAAAACCTCTTTCATTGTTTCACGGATCTCATTGTCTGAATAGCGGTAACCAGCAATATCAGTTGAAATATCCGAATGTGAATGGTTATACAATTCAAGGATGCGTGCAAAATTACTCGGATTCCCAACGTCCATTGCATTAGCAATTGTAGAAACCGATTCAGAGGGCTTATAATCTCCAGTTTTGAGGTATTTATACACAATATCATTCTCATTATTTGCAGCAATAAATCGCTTAATTGGAAGACCAAGGTGTTTGGCAAACAACCCAGCGGTCAGGTTTCCAAAATTGCCGCTAGGCACTGAAAAAACCAGATCATTGGTAATTCCTGCTTCTCGCAGCCGAGCAAAGGCGTTGAAATAATAAAAAGCCTGAGGCAAAAAACGTGCAACATTAATTGAATTGGCTGAAGTCAAAACCAAAGCCTTATTTAACTCCTTATCGTTAAAAGCAGATTTTACTAACCGCTGACAATCATCAAAAGTACCATCAATTTCAAGCGATGTAATATTTTTACCGAGAGTGGTAAATTGTTTTTCCTGGATGTCACTAACCAGACCTTTAGGATACAACACATAAACATTGATCCCGGGAACATTGTAGAAACCATTAGCTACCGCACTTCCAGTATCTCCGGAAGTTGCCACCAAAACATTGACTTCCTTTTCAAATCCCACAAGAAAATAACCAAGCAATCTGGCCATAAAACGTGCCCCTACATCTTTAAATGCTAATGTGGGACCATGAAATAGTTCCAGTGAGTAGATCGAATCCTTTACCTGAACAATTGGGCAATTGAAATTGAGTGTATCATAAACGATTTCTTTCAGAATTTCCTCAGGGATATCTTCGCCGAAGAATTTTTTGGCTACTTCAAATGAAATTTCCTGAAAACTCATTCGGGGAATCCGCTTAAAAAAATCGGAATGAAACTCATCGATGCGTTCAGGCATAAATAATCCATCATCGCTCGCCAATCCTTTAGTGACAGCTTCCATAAGCGAAACTGACGACGCCAGTTTATTTGTACTGAAATATTTCATTATTAAATTTCAAAGTTTACAATCGATTATTCAAAGATAAATAAAGGGTTTGAAATGTTTCTATTGTTTGAAATGTTTCTATTGTTAAAACAACAGAAACAATAGAAACATTATTTAATTCCCAGAAGTGTTTTCATAAACTGATCACCTTTTAATAATCCATAAGAACCATTAGCGACTTCAAATTCATCATAAAACTGTGCGTTATCAGGTGTTTCACCAGGTCGGTAAATAATAAACGGCACGGCATCCCGGGTATGAATTTTTGTAGCACATGGAGTTGGATGATCTGGTAGAATTGCAATAGTAACCGGTTCTTCCATTTTTTCAGTTTCCTCGACCAAATACTTAACTATTCTTTGATCAAGATATGTAATGGTCTTGGTTTTCAAATCTACATCACCTTCGTGACCAGCTTCGTCACTTGCTTCAACATGAAGGAAAACAAGATCATGATCCGTCAACGCGTCAATTGTAGCTTTTGCCTTTCCTTCGTAATTCGTATCATACAAGCCGGTTGCACCTTCAACTTTGATTACTTCCATTCCGGCATAAACTCCTATCCCTTGTATCAGATCAACTGCTGAAATTACAGCTGACTTTTCAATACCAAAAAGCTCTTTAAGGGTAGGCATTTGTGGTTTATATCCTGGTGACCAGGGCCAGATGCTATTCGCAACTTCTTTACCGGTTTGCTGACGTTTCACATTAACAGGATGATCGGCCAATAAGGCCTGAGACCGTAAAATTAAATAATTCAGTAACCTTGCAGTAAATGCTGCTCCTTCATTTTCGGACTGGATCAGGCATGGACGAAATGGTTTGCCTGGCACATCATGCGGAGGAGTGCAATTTAACTGCTTTTTTCCACCCTTTATAACAAGCAAATGCCTGTAAGAAACACCAGGATAAAAATGAATGATTTCGTTACCCAACCTTTTATTCAGAAAATCAATGAGTTCAAATGCTTCAGCATTTGAGATATGTCCTGCAGAATGATTTTTTATATTTTCATTTTCAATAGTAAGCAGATTACAACGCAGGGCCAGATCATTTTCTTCTAGGGTTACCCCTATGCTTGCAGCTTCAAGAACACCACGACCTTCGAATACTTTGTGTACATCGTAACCTAAAACCGACATGTTTGCAATTTCACTTCCAGGGTGCATATCCTCAGGTACTGTGATTAGACGACCAGTCCTTCCCATTTTTGCCAGTAGATCAGTTGAAGGCTTATCAGCCATTTGCAATGGTGTTTTACCTCCGTAACCAGCCAATGGCTCATCGGCCATGCCATCTCCCAAAACGATAATATATTTCATAGAATGTGTTTCAATTTATAAATGAAAATGATCATTTATGATCCTAGTTATTATTGAACATTTCATTTCCAGGAAGGTTCAGGTTCAATTGGCAATATTAAATATTCGAAACCCTGATAATATCCGCAAATACACCTGCTGCTGTCACCGCTGCACCTGCCCCGTATCCTTTGATCATCATAGGGAATTCATGGTAACGTTCAGTGGTAAACATGACAAGGTTATTTGAACCCTGAAGGTCGGCAAACGGATGTCCTGCAATTATTTCCTGAAGTCCGATTTCTGCTTTCCCTTCATCGAACTTAGCGACAAACCTCCAGAAACGTCCATCATCGGCTAGTTTTTTCCTGCCTGCTTCAAATTCAATATCCATTTCGGGTATATTTTTCCAAAAATCTTCTACACTACCTTCGAAGTATTTTTCAGGGATGAAGGTGTTAATTTTAATATCATTCATCTCAAACTGGTAACCCGATTCACGAACCAAAATCAGCAATTTGCGCGCCACATCAACGCCGCTGAGATCAATTCGCGGATCTGGTTCTGCAAACCCCTGATCTTTTGCCATCCGGATAGTCTGGCTTAAAGGTACCTTATCACTGATGGTATTAAAAATGAAATTCAGTGTTCCTGAAAGCACTGCTTCTATTTTCAGAATAGTATCACCTGAGTTTACCAGATCATTCAATGTGGTGATAATTGGTAAACCAGCACCAACATTGGTCTCAAACAGAAATTTAACCCCTTTTCGTTTTGCCGTCTTTTTCAATAATACATAGTTTTCATAATCTGATGAAGCAGCAACCTTATTGGCCGTAACGATCGAAACGTTTGCGTTCAATAATTCAGCATACAAACCCGCAGCCTGTGCATTTGCGGTACAATCAACAAAAATTGAATTGTACATATTCAACCGGATTATTTCATTTTTGAATTTCGATAAGTTTGATTCGGACCCTTCATTCATTAACTTTTCCCGAAAAGTAGCAATATCAATGCCGTCACGATCGAAAAGCATTTTTTTGGAATTGGCAACACCTGCAAGTTTTATTTTCAGATGCTTATCTTTTAAAAGTTTGGGTTGTTGTTGTCTGATTTGTTCGAGCAAATTACCTCCAACCAGACCAATTCCAAGCAAAAAGATGTTCAATTCAACATTCTCTGACAGGAAAAAAGATTCGTGTACAACATTGAGTGTTTTGCGCAAATCAGATATTTTTACTACCCATGAGATATTTAGCTCAGAAGCACCCTGTGCAATGGCTATGATATTTATACCATTCTTTCCAATCGTGTTGAATAGTTTACCGGCAACGCCGGTTGCATGCTTCATATTTTCACCAACAATTGCAACAATAGCCAGGTTTTCTTCAATAGTAATCTTATTAATCTGGTCAAGTTGAATTTCACGTTCAAACTCCTGGCGAATAGCAGCCTCAGCTTTAAATGTGCTTGGTGAATCAATTGCAAAACTGATTGAATTTTCAGATGAGGCCTGGGAAATAAGGATTACATTGATCTGCTGACGGGCCAATGCTCCGAAAAGCCTCGCCGAAATACCAGTAACACCAACCATGCCAAGCCCCTGTATAGTAATCAGGGTAATATTTGAAATGGAGGAAATACCCTTTATCGGCAAATCTTTTCCATTGAATTTACTTTCTGTAATTAATGTCCCTTCGGCTTCCGGATCAAGTGTATTTTTAATTCTAACGGGAATTCCTTTTTTATAAACCGGAAGAATAGTCGGAGGATAAATCACCTTTGCTCCAAAATGCGAAAGCTCCATGGCTTCCGAGTAACTCAGCATAGAAATTGTATAGGCTTTGCTGATTACTCGAGGATCTGCAGTCATGAACCCATTTACATCGGTCCAGATTTCAAGGGAAGAAGCATCCATTGCCGCAGCCATAATTGCTCCGGTATAGTCCGAACCACCACGTCCCAAAGTAGTATATTCGCCAGACTCATTACTCGATATAAAACCTGGAACAATAGCTATTCCTGAAAATGAGCCAAAAGCAGAGCTAATCAATTTGTTGGTCACTGCAAAACTGACAATAGCCTTACCAAAGTCGCTGTTTGTCCGGATCAGTTTACTGGAATCAAATAATTTTGAAGATGGAATATATTCTGAAATAATCAAGGACGACAACCGTTCACCAAATCCAACAATTTTATCCAGGGTTTTCGGTGTTAACTCACCAATGAGAGAAACACCGTGAACAATTCGTTCAAGCTCATCCAACAAAACCTGGACTTTTTCATTGACTTCAGCTTTCTTATCACCTGCAAATAAATTTCCAATAACATCAAAGTGGCGGGTGTTGATTTCAGTCAATTCAGCCTGAAAGTAGCCGGTACCAATTGCTGCCATTTTTGCTGCACTCAAAATCATATCGGTAATTCCTCCC
>TBL_comb47_HYPODRAFT_10003542_pt1 | contig 18410 bp, 17 predicted proteins | sample TroBogypolimnion_40_FD_10682 | JGI IMG/M metagenome (IMG submission 10682)
AAGGTCATAAAGTTTAAATTGATCATCTGTTAAGAATGGCTTTACATATTCCGGAGTGTGTTCAATAGATGTCGGCCTTATTGCTTCATGTGCATCCTGAACATTCTTTTTCTTTTTATCGTATGTTTTGGGCTGTTCGGGACAGTATTCAGGGCCATAATTATTTTTGATTAAACCTCTTGCTTCATTTACAATTTCTTCATTTAACCTTGTTGAGTCTGTCCTCATATATGTGATTAAACCGGTTAACCCTTCTTTACCTATATCGATACCTTCATATAAATTCTGTGCCATCATCATCGTTTTACGCGGCCTGAATCTCAATTTCCTTGAAGCTTCTACCTGTAATGAACTTGTTATAAACGGAGGAAAAGGATTTCTTCTTGATTCTTTTGTGGATATGTCTGAAATTACAAAATCATTCTTTGAATTTATTTCATCAAATATTGCCTGTGATTTTTCAAGAGTATTTAAACAAAAATATTTAGCTTCAAATTCAGCCATTTCTGCATCAGTCATATTGGCTGCTGGCTGTACTTTGATACTCCTGCCGTCTATTTCATGCAGTTTTGCTTTTAATTCTTTTCCTTCCAGATTAGAGAAGTTAGCCCAGATTGACCAATATTCAATAGGAATGAAATTCAGAATTTCTTCTTCCCTTTCACATACCAGCCTTAGTGCCACTGATTGAACTCTTCCGGCAGATAAAGATGAATCAGAACCGGAAAAAACTGTCTTCCATAAAAAAGGACTTATCTTATAACCAATAATTCTGTCCATTACACGTCTGGCACGCTGTGAAGAAACAAGCTTAGTGTCTATATCGAGAGGATTTTGCATTGCTTTTTCAACAGCCTTTTTCGTAATTTCATTAAATAAAACTCTATGAATTTTAGCCTGTGTTAGTCCGGATATAACTTCAACAACGTCTTGTGCAATAGATTCACCTTCACGGTCAGGGTCAGTTGCAATATATATATCATTAGATTTAGCAGCTAAGGATTTAATATTTTTTATTAAGTCCCCTTTACCACGAATATTTTGAAGACTTGGAGCGAATCCATTTTCGATATCGACACCTAATTTGGATTTAGGAAGATTTTTAATGTGCCCTACAGTAGCTTCAACATGATAGTTCTTACCAAGATATTTATTAATTGTTTTTGCTTTTGAAGGTGATTCAACTAGCACTAAATTTTTGCTCATTAGAAAGGTTCCTTAATTTATAGTATCGGTAGAAAAAAGAGATACCCTGCTTCCGGGTAAAATGTTCGGATTGAGTTCTACTAAAGAAATAAGAATTATCCAATTTATTTCATCTTTAGAAATTCTTGTATCCGGGAAAATAGATATTTGTTCTAATATTTGTTCAACATCGGCAGGTGCAAGTAAGCCAATATTAATCAAATGTAATATATAATTATAATTTTCCATACCGAGTATTTCTTTCTCTTCTTCAGTCAACACTCTGAATTTCTTCTGTTTTAATTTTATTTTTATCCTGTTGCTGTTTTTATTAGTAAGTACTTTATCATAAACAATACTGAATGCTATGCTTAAAGTCTTTTTATCTATCTCTTTATTTTTTATTAATATTTTATTCACATCTTCAAGAGATTTACTTTTATGCAATGTTTCCAAAATTTTTGTTAAAACTTCAACAATCTTTGCCGTCATTTAATAACCACTTTACTGAATTTGTTTTTAAATCTTGCTACTAAAGAATTTTCCAATACTTTCATCTTTTTCTTATCGGTTGCTTTAATATCGTCATAACCTAACATGTGCAAAACGCCGTGTATTACTAATCTAATAATCTCATTATCGAAAGAGACTTTGAATTTTTTCGAATTTTCAAGGGCATCTTCCAAAGATATATAAATTTCGCCGTCAAAATTATTATTTTCTCCTGAATAATTAAAGGTAATAATATCTGTACTGTTTTTATGCCCTAAATATTGAGTATTTATATTAATGATATCTTCAGATGTTATAAAGTTGATTTCGAATATTCGAATTTCAAAATTCAATATTGTTTTTAACTCTTTAATTAAACTATGAATTGATTTTTTATCAATCCCATATTTTTTATTACAATAGACAGAAAGGTTTTTTACCATAGCTACAATTTGATTTCTAACAATTCTTTTGAACAAATACAATTGATCTTAGAATTGCAATTTTTTAATACATTCTTAGTTTGCTTTAATATTTTAGTAACCTGTCTATCTGAATATTCAGGTTCATAATGGAATAATACCAGGTTTTTAACTTCAGCAAGGATAGAAAAAAATGCTAATGCGACATTATCTGAATGCCCCCATCCAATTTTATCTTTAAAATCTGAAATTGTATACATACTGTCATGAACCAGATAATCAGCTCCCCTGCAAAAATCAATAAGTTCTTTATTACGAGCTTCAAGATCTGCTAAATTAATTTGCTTTGAGAAAAAATCATAATATATTTCATTATCGGTCATGTAAACAATGGATTTTCCATTCTCGGTTATTTTAAAAGAAAGAGTACCTTTAGAATGATGCGGAGTAATAGTCTCAATCTCAAGATCGGAAATCTGATATTTATTACCGGCTTTAATGGTATTGTAAGTTATTTTCGATTTTAATATTTCTATATTAACCGGAAAAAAGTCTTCATCCCATAGTTTATGAATAATCTCTTTAACTCTTGCCTTTGAACTTGCTCCCATAAAAATATTGACCATGAAATTCTCCATATAAAGAGGAGTGAAAAAAGGCAAGCCTTGAATATGATCCCAATGAGCATGAGTAATAAATATATTAATGGGAGAAGTATACTTATTTTTGATCAAATTATTTCCAAGAGCTCTTATGCCTGTACCTGCATCTAAAATCAAGTGCTCTTTATTTTTAGAAATAATTTCTAAACAAGGAGTATTACCCCCGTATAAATTTGTGCTCCTACCCGGGACGGGTATAGAACCTCTTGTGCCCCAAAATTTAAGTATCATACTATAAATTTATTTTTTATTAATGAATTTATTGTAGTTAACGTGTACTTATGGTATCTGACAGCTGAAGCTTCTATGTTTTCTATTTCATCCTGCGATAAATCCCTGATAATCTTTGCCGGTACACCTGCTGCAAGTTTTCCTGAAGGAAGAGTAAAACCTGGTTTAATAAGAGCCCCTGCCGCAACCATTGATTTAGGTTCTATTGTTGCTCCGTCTAAAATAATAGCTCCAATGCCAATAAAACATGAATCCATCAAAGTACAGCCATGTAAAGAAACACTATGCCCTATTGTTACATTATTTCCAATATTTAATGGAAATTTATTGTTCGTAACATGAAGCATACAACAATCCTGTATGTTTGTAAATTTACCAATAGAAATATAATGAACGTCCCCCCTAATTACAGTGTTATACCACACACTGCTATTCTCTGCTATCTCAACATTTCCTATTATTTTTACCCCGGAAGCTAAAAATACGGACTCATGTATCTTGGGGAAATAATCCGCATAAGGGAATAACATAATTTCTTTATTTTCGCTCATTTATGTCCTTTATTCAGGAAATCTGAGATAATAATAACAAATCCTTGCAATTTTTATCTAAATATTTTCTCTTAAACTTATTATATATATTATGTTTCTGTAATTCAAGTGAAAAATGATTCAATTTTTATATAAAAACAGGTTTTTAAGGTATTTTGTTCCTAATTACCTTTATCTAACCTCAGTCCATTTTTCTGAAACCGATTTTTTAAGCAGAAGAACTGATATGCTATTAAGCAGCCATGTGAAGAATATATATATATGTCCATGTTTTCTATACCGTCTTGGGGATTCATATATGCATACTTTATTTGAATATAAAACTTTCCCTTTTCGCCTTATACGTGTGAATAATTCAAAATCCTCACCTGCAGCGATGTTTGGGTTATTTCCGTTAACAAGCTTAAAAATACTTTTCCTGATAACATGACATTCACCTCTTCCCATTCCAACACCAATAATATTCAATACATGAAAATATCTTTTGTAAAATCCAAGGAATATCTTATCTGAGTAAGTTTTATCGGCAGGATCAATATCTACCTTACAAGTAAAAGCTACATATTTGGAAGAGTAAAAATCACTTTCAAGGGTTTGGAAAAATTGTTTAACATCCTGGAATATTACATCTCCATTTATGAAAACAAGAATTTCCCCTTCTGCAACTTCGGCACCTTTATTACGCCCGAGTGAAATTTTTTGATATGAATTTCCGGTGTGTATAATAATTTTATCTGCATAAGGGATGGCAAGCTTCACAGTACTATCAGTACTTCCGCCGTCTGATATAATTATTTCATAATCATATCTGATTTTAAGAGCACCATCCGAAATTTGGTTTAACAAATTCAGGATGATGCTTTCTTCATTAAGAACAGGAATTATAATACTGTATTTCAAATTAGCTCAATTCTGATTTCTTTTCCGGTTTCATCTGAGGGAATAAAAGTACATCCCTAATTGATGATTGGTTAGTCAGCAACATAACTAAGCGGTCAATGCCAACTCCTAAACCTGAAGTAGGGGGCATTCCGTATTCTAGTGCGCGGAGAAAATCTTCATCAACCTGATGCGCTTCTTCATCTCCCTCTTCTCTCATTTTAACCTGAGCTTCAAATCTTTCTCTCTGATCAAGAGGATCATTAAGTTCACTGAATGCATTACATATTTCACGGCCAAGGACAAATCCTTCAAATCTTTCAACCAAACCCGGTTTTGACCTGTGTTTTTTTGCAAGAGGAGATAATTCAACCGGATAATCTATTACAAATGAAGGTTGGATTATTTGAGACTGGACTGAAATTTCAAAAAGAGTATCAATTAAAAATGATTTAGAAGTATTCTTTTCAGGTTCAAATCCAAGCTCTTTTATTTTTTTAGAAATTTCTTCTTTACCTGCTAAAAGAACATCTATACCGGTAGCTTTTAGAATTTCATCTACCATACTTATCCTATTCCAAGGCGGTTTGAAATCTATTTGCTTCCCTTCAATTTCAAATTTAGTAGTTCCGAAAACTTTCACGGCAATGGCTTCAACCATGTTCTCAACACATTCCATCATCCATATATAATCTTTATAGGCAACATACATTTCCATCATTGTGAATTCGGGATTATGTGTCCTATCCATACCTTCATTTCTAAAATCTTTGGATATTTCATATACACCGTCAAAACCGCCTACAATAAGTCTTTTAAGATAAAGTTCATCGGCAATTCTAAGATATAGGTCTATATCAAGAGCATTATGATGAGTAATGAATGGCCTGGCAGATGCCCCGCCGTACAACGGCTGAAGGATAGGTGTTTCAACTTCAACTAAACCAAGAGTATCAAGATATTTACGCATTTCGGTAATGATTTTTGAGCGGGAAATAAAAGTGTTTTTAACTTCAGGATTAACTATAAGGTCTACATAACGCTGTCTGTAACGGAGTTCCTTATCAGCAAACTGATCATGCAACGTTTTATTTCCGCACTCATCAACTGTTTCTTTAGTAATTGGAATAGGCCTTATAGATTTTGAAAGCAGCTGAAGTGATTTAGCATGAATGGATATTTCACCGGTCTTAGTCTTAAATACAAAGCCGGTAACACCTATTATGTCGCCGATATCCATTAGTTTAAATGCATCGTATTGTACACCGATATCATCGCCTCTAAGGTACAACTGAATTTTGCCGCGTGCATCCTGAATAGTTGTAAAAGATGCTTTGCCCATTCTTCTAAGAGCCATTATTCTTCCCGCAACGCTTACATCTTTGCCTTCATAATTCTCATAATTATCCTTTATTTCCAAAGAATAATTTTTTGTATCAAAAGAATAAGCATATGGTTCAACATTTTTATTTCTTAATTCAGTAAGTTCTTCTAATCTCCGCTGAATTAATGCATTCATGTCTTGAATGTTACTTGAGTTATCCAAAATATCCTCCGAATTAATTTCTTGAAAAATTTGCAAGTCTTATACAGACTAAATCCTGAATGTATGTGGCTAAAGATGAAGGGACTAAATAATTATTAACAATCATACAAAATACGAGTGGTTCGCCGTCATGAGTCCTTACATATCCCGATAAAGCTGATACCCCCAAATTATACCCTGGTTTAGCATGAACATTATTTTCGGCACTTGTTTTTCTCATACGCGAAGATAAAGACCCGTCAATTCCGGCAATTGATAATGAATTATAAAAAGGTTCAAATGATTCAGATTTATACATATAGCTAAGTAAATTTATAATATGACGCGGTGTAACCATATTTAAACGCGATAAACCAGATCCGTCAACAAAAACCATATTATCAAGGTTAACACCCATATCATTAAACAATTCCCTGCAAGCCTTTATGCCATTTTCTACAGAGCCCAGGTTTAGTCCAATAAATCCTATTGTTTTAAATAATTGTTCTGCAAAAAAGTTATTACTATTCTTGTTGGTTTCTTTTACAATATCCCTTAAAGGCATAGACTTATGATCTGCTAAAACTACTAATTCATCTTCATCTATTTTATAAGTAACAGTATTAATCCTTTTCAATTCTCCGGATAGCTTAAATCCTTTTTGTTCAAGTACATCTTTAAAAAGAGAAAGGAAATATCTCGTTGGATTAGTAATAGCAACATAATCACTAATCACTTTGGAATTTTTATGGATTTTCCCGGTAAGTGTAATCTCATTTGTCCCGGTTTTTCTAGAAAAAGAGATCCCTTCATCATCAGTAGGAGAAACCGTAAATATATTATTTATGATATTAACATAATTTGTTTGTGGTTCAATGGATACATCCGCTAATTGTCCAACTGTCGTAGGTTTAACAAAAAACCTTATACAATTGTCGTTGATACTTAATGCTCCGCTTTCCGCTGAGTACCAGAATTGTTCGTTATCATGAGCCCATCCTTTTCCAAGAGGCACGTTATCGAATGCTGAGTCATCTCCAATAATATTGCCGAATATTTCATTAATCCCTTTGGCTTTAAGAGAGTCTGCCCATTCTTCTAATATCTTTATTGCACCGCCTTGGATGAATTTGGATGATAGAGTGGGGTCACCCATTCCTTTAATAATTAAATCCCCTGCTATTTTCCCGTTTCTTATTGAGCCGTTAAGAAGCAGCTTAGTATCATAAGTGAAGTTATCACCAAGAATAATAAGTGCAGCAGAAGTAGTAAATAGTTTATGATTGGAGGCGGGGATAAATAATTTATCGGCATTTTTCTTATAAAGAATTTCACCGGTCTTTAAGGATTTAATCATTACTCCCCAATTCGCAGTATTAAAATTAGGATCATTGAAAGTCTCTTCCAGCTGATCCTTAAGTTCCTGCACTGAAGAACTTTGAATTTTTATTTTAGTTGAATCTTTCTGCTGCCCCCAAAGATTACATGCCGAAAGAAACAACAAAAATAGGACACTATTTTTTATACTTCTTAATAACACTTTTAATTTCATCACTCTTTAATGGTCTATATCCTGCAGGAGACATATTATCAGCTGTTATTCCGGCAAAACTTCTTCTATGCAATGTTTTAACATTATAACCGAAACATGCAAACATATTCTTTACAAAATGATTCCTTCCTTCTTCCGAAATTACACATACTTTTGCGAAGTTGCCCTTTGAAGGATAGGATATAGCTGTGAATTTGCTTTTCCTTCCATCAAGTGTAATCCCTTTCAGAAATTTTAGTTTGTGTTCTTCTTCCAACGGACGGTCCAATGTGGCAATATATTCACGGGGAATATGATTACTTGGATGCAGCAACAAATCGGCAAAATCGCCGTCATTTGTTAGAAAGATTACTCCGGTTGTATTATAATCAAGCCTGCCAATAGGGAAAATACGAATATTGGTTTTGATCAACTCGGTAATAGTAATTCTCCCCTTCTCATCACTGGTAGTTGTAACTACGCCTTTGGGCTTATTTAATACATAATAGACTTTTTTAATGGCATTGACTTTTTCGCCGTCTAAAGCAACAACATCCTTATCACCTACTTTTGTAGAAAGTTCAAGGACAATCTTACCATTCATTGTAACTCTGCCCGATGCAATAAATTCCTCAGCTTTTCTTCTGGAGGCAATACCGCATTCGGCAAGAAATTTATTCAGCCGTACTTCCACTCTCTTCTAATTCCTTATTTTCTAATTCATTTTCAATATCTTCTTCAAGTCCGTTCATCATTATTTTTCTTTTCTGCTCAAGAAAATCTTCATCTTTCAGTATCTCTTCAATCTCGCGGGGTTTTGGAAGATCGCTTAATTTATTTAAACCGAAATACATTAAAAAGTCATCTGTTGTTCCGTATAGAAGAGGGCGCCCAACCGTTTCTGCCCTGCCTTTAATGGTAATAAGATTTTTTTCTAGTAAGGTATTTAATGTATAATCGGAATTAACACCTCTGATAGTCTCAAGCTCAGGTTTAGTAATGGGCTGTTTGTAAGCAATAATAGCAAGGGTTTCAAGAGCTGCCTGGCTTAATCTTCTTTTGCTTTTTTCAGATGAAAGATAACCGAGATATTTACCATATTCAGGGCGGGTTGCAAATATAAAGCCGTTAGCCAATCTTAAAATCTGAATGCTTTGCTCATTTGCTTCATATTTTTTATTTAATTCATCAACTACAGTTTCTATATCTTCCGATGATATTTCAATATCGTGGCCGTCAATTTCCTTTATAGCGGTAACAATTTCTTTTGCTGTTAAAGGATCGTCAGATGAAAATATTAATGCTTCAATTATCGTATTGTAGATTTTATCCATTAGATAACCTGTAAATTTCAAAATCATTATAATTTTGTGATTCTTGCAATCCGATTCTTCCCATTTTGATTAATTCAAGTATTGCAATAAATGTAACAATAATTCTAATTTTTTCCTTCATTTCTTTAACAAGGGCAATAAAATGTACTTTCGGTTCAGTATCAAGTTTATCCATGATAAAATCAATCTGTTCATCAATTGATACATTAAGTTTATTTATTTGATGGAAGACTTCTTCTTTCCTGTCCATAAGAACCTGCTTGAAAGCCTTCATCAAATCATACAACGTAATATTCTTAAGTAATTTATCTAATTCAACCGGATGCTCAATAACATCATTTTCAAAATTGCTTCTATAGCTAATCTTCCTCTGATTTGATTCAAGAAAAGACATTTCTTCCGAAACTTCCTTATATCTTTTATACTCAATAAGAGCTTTAACCAGATCTGTTCTTGGATCTATCTCTTCCCCTTTTTCATCTATTTCCCTTGGCAAAAGCATTTTAACTTTTATCTGCATTAAAGTAGCAGTCATTAAAATGAAGTCACCCGCAATTTCGAGGTCCAATTCTTTCATCAGCTTAAGATATTCAACAAATTCTCTAGTAATACGGGCTATAGGAATATCATAGATATCAATTTCATCGCGTCTGATAAAGAATAACAAAAGATCAAGCGGACCTTCAAAATTTGTAAGTCTTACTTTATACATTAACCGAGCTTCATTTTATTATGGACTTCTTTCATTGTTGATTCAGCCAAAAGTCTGGCTTTTTTTTCGCCTTCCAAAAGAATACTTTTTACATCATCAATTTTATTTTCGTAATGTTTTCTTATTTCCAAAAACGGTGAAAGGAAAATATTAAGTTTATCGGCACATTTCATTTTGCAGTCAACACAGCCGAGTGCGCCTGACTTGCAGCCTGTTTCAATCTCTTCAATGATTTCAGGATTGAATTTTTTCTGATAAGTAAAAATAGAACAAACTTCAGGCCTTCCGGGATCGTTTTTTCTGACTTTCTGAGGGTCGGTTACAGCTTTTCTAAGTCTAAGTTTAATTGTATCGGGGTCGTCAGAAAGAAGGATAGTATTATTTAACGATTTGCTCATTTTAGCCTGGCCATCCAACCCGGGAAGCCTTGAAAAAGTCGTTAAAAGAGATTCCGGTTCAGGGAATACTTCTCCATACTGCTGATTAAATTTTCTGGCAATATCTCTGGTAATTTCCACGTGAGGCACCTGATCTTCCCCTACAGGCACGCAGTTCCCTTTATAGAGCAATATGTCGGCTGCCTGTAAAACAGGGTATCCTAGGTAACCCAGAGTGATATTATCAAGCTCCAGGTCCCTTACCTGTTCCTTAAGTGTAGGATTCCTTTCCAAACGTGCTTTCGTAATTAACATAGAGAATATTAGAAACAACTCAGTATGCTCTTTTACCATTGATTGACGGAACATTGGACTTTTTTCAGGATCAATACCGCAAGAGAGCCAATCTATAACCATTTCTATTGAAAGCTGGTAAATATCTTCACTATTTAGATTAGTTGTAAGGACATGATAATCAGCAATTAAATGATAATTCTCATAATCACCTGAATTTTGAAGTTTAACCCAATTCTCTAAAGCCCCGACATAATGTCCTATATGGAGCTTTCCGGTAGGTCTCATACCGCTTAAAATGCGTTTTTTAGCCATAAATCAATACCTGAAAAAGAATTATAATAAGTGTGGTAAAAATACAAAAAATATTTGAATTGAAGGTTATTAAGTTATTATTCCTGAAAAAGATAAGGTTTCCATGTTTCGTCTAATCTGTTTGCGTTGCTTTTTATAAACATGATATGATTAGGAGTATAAGGCCTTATTCTTAGCTTCATATTGGCTTCTTCAAGATACAAATCCCCTTTTTTATTATTACAGGGCATACATGCCGAAACAAGATTTTCCCAGGTATCATCCCCGCCTTTGGATTTTGGTATAATATGGTCAATTGTAAGAGGAAGATCAGACCTTCCGCAATAGGCACATTTATGATTATCCCTCTTTAAAATGTTCTTTCTTGAAAGTATTATTTTTTTGAAAGGCATTTTGACATATGATTTTAATCTAATTACACTTGGCCACGGGAATACTGAAGAAATAGATTTGATATTTTTTTTAGGATTTTGCGATAGCAATTCAGCCTTCCCTAATAAGAGAAGAATTATTGCTTTTTTTACATTGCAGATTGTAAGAGGTTCATAGCTTTGATTTAATAATAGTACTCTTGCATTTAGTGAGCCATTCGAATGAATGTTACTTTCGAAGATTGTCCTCCGTTTTTTTTACAAAAATAATAAATTATTTAACTTAATGAAAGTACTAATCAATAATACCGCCTGCCAGTACATATCCGTTTTCATCATATAATACTGCCGATTGCCCCGGTGTAATAGCCGATTTGGGTTCAATAAAACTTATTTCAAAATGATCATTGTCTGATTTAATTACTTTTGCCTTAGATGCTTTATCAGAATAACGTATTTTCCCGAAAACCAAATCATCTTTTAGAAGAATTTCCCGGCTAACGTAATTTACATCTTTAGCAATTAATGTATCTTGCAATAAATCCTGTTTATCTCCAATTTCTATTACATTATTCTCTTTATCTATTTTAATTACATAAACCGGTTGTCCGAAGAAAGCTCCTAAACCTTTTCTTTGTCCAATTGTATAAAAAGGTATTCCTTTATGAGTCCCTATTTTTTTATTTTTATATATAATATCCCCACTTTCAATGTGTTCAAATATTTCAGGGGATTTTTCCCTTAAAAACCTTTCGTAGTTATTATCAGCCACAAAACAGATTTCCTGACTATCAGGTTTGGAAGCAATTTTTAAACCGGCTTCTTCTGCTATTTTTCTAACTTCAATTTTAGTAAAAATACCAAGGGGAAATAATGTCCTGCTTAAACTTTCCTGCGATAATCCCCACAAAGCATATGACTGATCTTTTTTATTATCCTCTGCATTCTTTAATTTGAATCTGTTAATGCTATTGTCATACTCTACTTTGGCATAATGACCGGTGGCAATATAGTGTGCATCAAGCGAGTCTGCTTTTTTTAACATCTCTTCCCATTTTATTTTCCTGTTACATATCACACAGGGATTTGGGGTTCTTCCATTATGGTATTCATTAACAAAATTATTAATTACTTCATCTTCAAATGATTTTGTAAAATCTATTGTATAATGAGGAAATCCAATTTTATCAGCAACATTTTTAGCATCATAAATAGCATCCAGTGAACAGCATCCCGATTCATGTTTTGGAGCTCCTCCTACTTCCATAAATCCCCAGGTTTTCATTGTAATGCCAATGACCTCAAAACCCTGCTTATGTAATAAAAATGCAGCAACTGAGGAATCTACACCTCCGCTCATTGCAACTATTACTCGTTTTCTATTCAAAAATGCAACCTTTCAAATATTACAAAACAAAATATAATTAAAATAGGAGTATTTATCTATAATTATCGGGCTGTTTAATAAAAAGGCGCTATAAAAGCGCCTTAATAAAGTAAAATTATTTTTAATAACTATCTTCTGTTGTTATGATCTTTTTCGCTCGAGCTTCTGCTTTCAGATTTACGTTCTGTATTTGAACGCTGAACACTGCTTTGTCTTTGAACATTATTCTGAATTGTATTATTTCTCTGCGGTGTACTTCTTTGTTCCTGGCTGCGTCCCATATTGCTGTTGTTACTCTGGCTGGAACGATTGTACTGCTGGTTATTATTTCTTACTGGAGGTACATTTGATCTATTTATTTGAGGAATATTATTCTGATTTCTTTGACTTAGTCCGTTGTTATTATTGTTTGGATTAATCTGATTTCTCTGATTTATTCTATTGTTATTATTAGCAGGATTATTCAAGTTCCTCTGATTAAGTCCGTTATTGTTATTGTTTGGAATAACCTGATTTCTTTGATTTAATCTATTGTTGTTGTTATTAACCGGATTATTCAGGTTTCTCTGATTAAGCCCGTTATTGTTGTTATTTCTTTGGTCTGCAGAATTAAAAGGTCTTGAATTACGAACAGCAATTCTGTCTTTTTCAATATTTATATTTTTGTTTGGTCTTGCAATATTTCTGATAGATGTTTCATTTGCTCTTTTAATTACATCATTTGAAGGCCTATAAACACGTACATAAGAATCATGTCTTGCACCGCTGATGTCATGTAAATCATAAGTAGATCTATAAGGATGCTCAGTAACTCTAAATCCGCCTCTTCTTTCAATAAAATTCCTGTCAACGCCGCCTACAAATATTCTATTGTTTCTTCCAATGTAATTAGTGCGGTAATTGGTACGTCCGAAGAATGAACCTACTCTTTCCCGCGGAATAAAATAATCATATACTCTGTCACTACAAAAACGGTTAAATGCTACAAAATTCCAAAAACGGTAATCAGAATGCCAGCCAAGTGAAAATCTTATACCATTGAAAGAATTAAACGAGGCATAAACAGGTAGTGGAGACCAGCCAATATTATCATTGTCATATCTCCATTCACACCACGAAGGTGCCCATTCATAATCAGGGAACCAAATCCAGCCGTAATTATCATCGTAATTCCATCTGCCATAATGGAACGTTGCCCAACCGAACTGTTCAAAAGAATCCCAATACCAACCGTCTGTTGTGTACGTCCATCTGCCGATAGTGTAAGGCTTCCAATCAGCACCAACATTCTGCGGACGCCAGGCGTAAACACCATCATCTAACTGTAACCATTCGCCGTATGGCGCAAGGCTTGTATAAAATACGTTAAAGTTTACTTCTGTATCTTGCATCGGCTGTGCCTTTAAGAAGCAATTAAAAGCAAGAAGTAAAAGGGCTGCAAAGATTATTTTCGTTTTCATAAGTACCTCATTTGTTTAATACTAATAAATCAATTAGTATGCCAAAAATATTTAATCTTTTTTATCAAAAATCTGATTTATCATTTATTAAAGTGTATATTTTAATATACACTATTGTTCAAAAAAAAGAATAATTGCATCTTATTTTTATTCCTTGCATCTAATTTAATAAAAAAAATGGAGTTATATGTCAAATCAAATTATACTAAACAGAATATTAAATAGCGGAATCAGTTTCGACGAATATTTTAAATTATCAGTAATTAGAGTAAATAATGATAATTCGCAGGAATTAAATGATGAAGAAAAAGCTCTTTTGGAGTATGCAAGACTTAATATTAAACGTACTGAAAGAATATTAAAGACCTACACAGCTTCGCAAAAGCTTGAATCTGCTATTGCTACTGTAACTAAACCTCAAGTTTGGATGGTTATCACAGAAGACTGGTGCGGGGATTCTGCTCAGAATTTGCCTTATATTGTAAAAATAGCGCAATTAAATTCCTTAATAAACTTAAAAATATTATATAGAGATAAAAACCTTGAAATAATAGATCAATATCATACTAATGGCACGAGAAGTATCCCTATCCTTGTTGCTTTTAATGAGACAGGAGACGAATTGTTCAAATGGGGCCCAAGGCCAAAAGACGCTGCCGAGTTAGTGAAAAATGCCAAGGCACAGGGTAAGTCAAAAGATCAATTCATTGAAGAATTACATTTGTGGTACAGCAGGGATAAAGGCAGGACTTTGGAAAATGAAATCATAGGTTTATTGAGTGATTCCAAATAATTAAGAGCTTTTCTGCAAGTTCACATTTTCTTATTTTAGCTTATCATTTTTGATAAGCTAATGAAAAATATAGAGATTAAAGAAGCACCAATTAAGAAGACAGATTTCATTGTAATAGATTTTGAAACTACTGGTATATCTTCGCAGAGAGAAAGAGTTATTGAAGTTGGAATTGTTAAAGTACAAAACCTTAAGATAACTGAAACCTATAGGAGTTTTATTAATCCGGGAAGGCGCCTATCCCCTTTTATATCGCAGCTTACAGGAATTACTGATGATGATCTTGTATCTGCTCCTTTTTTTGAGGATGTTGCAAGAGAGGTTAAGGAGTTTATAGGCGATAATATTATTGTAGCTCATAATGTCAGTTTTGACTATTCTTTTCTAAGACAGGAATTCTTAAGTGCCGGTTTAGATGCTCCGGGAAATGCTCTTTTATGTACTGTTAAGCTTTCTAAAAAAATATATCCTGAATTAAAAAGCCATAAATTATCAAGTCTTACAAGTCATTTTAAAATCCTTCACAAAGGTGTTCATAGGGCTTTAGGCGATGCTACAGTTACTGCTCACCTTCTAATTAAAATGCTGAAACAGCTTGAAGAAGAACATGAGATTTCATTAGTACCCGAGTTGTTTGCGTTTTATAGTGCACCAAGGACTTTGTTTAGAATCATTAAAAAGAAGCTGATAGAAGATTATTCATTAACTCCTGCTAATCCGGGTATATATTTCTTTAGGAATGCAAAGAACGAAATAGTTTATATAGGCAAAGCAAAAGATTTAAGGAAAAGGATAAAAAATTATTTTGTTAATACTGCTCCCAGAAAAGCAAAAGAAATTGCAAGAAGGTCTTCACATCTTGGTTTCGTAGAGACAAATTCAGAGCTTACAGCACTTCTTACCGAATCCGAACTTATAAAGCTTCACAAACCAAAATTTAATACACTGCTTAAAAAATATTCCCAGCAATATTTTATTAAAGTAAATCCACTTGGAGAATATGCATCTATTGATTGTGCTACAGAATTTGATTTTGACGGAAGTGATTATTTCGGCCCATATACAAACAGAATTACAGTAAATTCGTTAGTTGAAATAGCTAATAAAACTTTTCAGCTGCGGGAGTGCAGTGATAAGGAATTTAAAAAGAAACATAAATGTTACTTAGCAGATATTGAAAGATGCCTTGCACCATGTATTAACCAGGATATAAAAGAAGATTATAAACTTGAAATTGACAAGGTATATGATTTTCTATCAGGACATAACCAGAATGCAATAGAGAGGCTGCTGCAGAAGATGAAAAATTTATCTGCTCAGCAAAAATATGAGGATGCAGCTCAGATTAGGGATTTGGTAAACCTTCTGCTAAGTCAAATTAACAAAACTTCTATTCTTGCCGAACCTATTAATAAAGCGTCGGTTTTAATTATTATTGATGGTTTACCAAGAAAAGATTATATCATTCTTAACGAAGGGAAAATTTTTATAAAGGATTTCTATCTTAATAAAAAGGATATATTTGATGATATTTTAACAGACTATTATGCCGGTTCAATGCAGTTATTTGAAGAAGCCAGTAAAAAAGACCTGGAGCTGATAAAAATATCACTTAATTGGCTTGTAAAACATAGAAACAGAGTTTTAATTCACTATTTGAAAAAATATACATCAAAACAGGATTTATTCTCACACATTAACTCACCAAGAAAGAATTTCATCGATACTATACCTCCCGAGTTTGCAAACAACGGAATAGAATACGTAGATTTTGATTCGCTATAAGAAAATGAATAAATCTGCTTATTTTTTATAAACAGCAGCCTTTATAAGGCTAATTTGTCCAATGTGTATAGTTTCATGCCAGATCAGGAATGATAATAATGATTCCAAGCTGTTATCTTCTGCCGGGAATTTAATATCCACTATTTTTTTAAGATCAGACTCCGGTGCTTCATTTATCAGCTTTTCAATTAAAGATCCTCTTTCTGAAATTTCTTTCATAATATCATTTATACATAATTGAATCTGCTTATTTTTTGCAGTTCCGCGCGCAAATATTCTTTCTGATTCATTTACCGGAATATTATTGTTTAATCTTTGAATTATTTGTGCTCTGTACAAATTAATATGCCCTAAAATCCAGCCGATTGTATTTGATTCTCCGGTACTAAGCAATAAATCGGCATCAGTAAAACCTTCCAACATTTTAGAAAGGTATGCAGTCTGACTTTTAACAAGTGCGCATAATCTTTTTCTCATTGCAAATTCCCTTATTCTAATTATTTAAACAAAATAAAATGCTTCCCTAAAACCGATAGGCGGAAGCATTTTATTAAAATGTTATTTATTCTTAATTATCTCTTTATACCAGCCGCTTGATTCCTCTAATAATGAATTTATTCTACCGACTAATTTATATGGGTCGTTTAATGAACCATCAAGCAGAAGAAGAGATTCAAATAAATTTTCAACTGTTTCAGAAATGTATTTATCATTCGGATTATTCTTATAAATATCTATTAGGTTTCTAATCATTTTATGATCTTTATTTATCTCGAGAATCTTAGGAAGTATTTGCTGGTTCTTTTCGAACATACTCATAAATTTCTGCATACCTGAGGATAAAGAATTATCCTGGTTTACGAGACAGGCAGGACTTTCCTTAAGCCGCTCAGATGATTTAACTTCTGTAACTCTATCTCCTAAAATCTCTTTGATTCTGGAAAGTAGGCTTGAAAAGTGAAGTTTGTCATCATTTGAAAGATCTTCCAAATTAGAAGTATAAATATTTACGTCTTCAAATATTTCAAGAGATTTCAAATCGACTTGTTCGGCAGATTTAAATTCGTAATCTTTATATTTTCTTAAACCTGTTAATGCAAATTCATCTATTGGATCATAAAGGTAGAGCACTTCAAGGCCTTTAAGCCTGAATATTTCCATATGAGGATCCAAATTCAAGGCTGACCTGCTTAATCCTGTTTTATAGAATATTTCTTTTTGATCTTTTTTTAATCTGCCCACATATTCTTCAAGGGATGTCAATTCTTCATTATTTTGGTGAAATGAAGAATCAAAACGTAATATGCTCTGGTATTTTTCATGATTAGAATAATCACTGTAGCCAAGTTTGAAGATTTTCCCGTTTTCTTTCCAGAATTCCTTAAACCTCTGAGGGTCATCCTGAGCAATTTTATTAAGTGTATTAAGGATTTGGTTGGTTACACTTTGAGATATTTTAGCAAATATTAAATTGTCCTGAAGCGTTTCCCTGGAAATGTTCAATGGCAGGTCTTCAGAATCAACTACGCCTCTTACAAAGCTGAGATATTCAGGCAATAACTTTTTGTTCTTATGTTCAATCAGGACGCGTCTTACATAAAGGTCCAGTCCGTAATCTTCCCTGTTAAACCGGAACATATCAATATCTTTCTTTGGAATAAAAAGAAGGCAATTGAACTGGATAGGAGCATCAACTGAGACATGAATAGTTTCGAATGGTTCTTCATTATCATAAGTCAGGTATTTATAGAATTCAATATATTTTTCCTTAGGTACATTATTTTTCGGTTCCCGCCATATAGCAGAAACAGTATTTACAATTTCGTCCCCAATTTTAATTGGAAAGGAAATAAAATTAGAATGCTTATTAATAACACTTTTTAAAGTATAAGTTTGGGCATACTCTTTAGCATCGTCATTAAGGTGAATCTCTATGGTTGTACCCCGTTTAATTTCTTCTTCAATCTTTTTAATTGAGAAACTTCCCGATCCGTCCGAAATCCACTCATAAGCTTCTGAACCTGCTTTATACGATTTTGTACGAACAACGACTTTTTTAGCAACCATAAAAACAGAATAAAATCCCACTCCGAATTTCCCAATA
>TBL_comb47_HYPODRAFT_10003543_pt1 | contig 18404 bp, 17 predicted proteins | sample TroBogypolimnion_40_FD_10682 | JGI IMG/M metagenome (IMG submission 10682)
GACGCCCATAGCGCTCTGCAACAGAATTCAAAATCGCTGCCAGCTTAAGAAAATTTTTATCTGAATCAACGTTCTCTTCACGATGGGCGCTAACCACATAAAAATTTCTTGACTCTAACTTCAATCTAGTTAGCACATCGGATGCCTCAATTCCTTTTCGATAGTAATTAAGGACCTCAAACATGGGACTACCAGTTTTAACCACCATATCTGGCTGCAAACCCTCACGCAATAAATATTCACGAGCAATAGTGCTATAAGGAAGATTTATATCTGCAGTATGGTCAACAATTCGGCGATTGATCTCTTCCGGGACGCGCATATCAAAACAGCGGTTCCCGGCTTCCATATGAAATGTTGGAATCTTGCGTCTTTTAGCCGGAATGACGGCCATACAACTATTAGTATCTCCAAGCACCAACATTGCCTCCGGCTTTTCCGCCTCTAGAACATGATCAACTGCAACAATAACGTTGCCAATGGTCTGCGCACCACTAGCGCCAGCCGCATTAAGAAAATGATCTGGCTTACGAATGCCAAGATCATCAAAAAATATTTGATTTAATTCATAATCATAATTTTGGCCAGTATGAACAATCACATGCTCACAATGTTCATCGAGTTTCGCCATCACTCTAGATAATCTAATAATTTCTGGCCGCGTGCCAACAACGGTCATTACTTTCATTTTTTTCATTTCAAACCTTTTCAGCCACAGTATCCGGATGGGCGCGGTCAAAAATCTCGTTGGCCCACAACATAACAATCATTTCATCGCTACCAATATTGGTAATATCGTGCGTCCATCCCGGCACAGTCTCCACTATTTCAGGCTTATCGCCAGAGGTTACAATTTCATAAAACTCATTAGTCAGAATTTGCCTAAAGCCAAATCTAGCGTTTCCCATTATTACTAAGAATTTTTCGGTTTTGGTATGGTGATAATGCCCCCCGCGCGTTACTCCAGGATGTGCAGTAAAAAAAGAAAATTGTCCCGAATCTTTTGTTTTGAGCATCTCAACAAATATGCCGCGCTCATCCCCATACTTTGGAACTTCATACGCAAACTTTGTTGGCGGCAAATAACTTAAATACGTAGAGTACAAGGCCCGCACAAAACCCGTTCCTACTGCTTCTGAAATTAATGAATCGCGTGAATTTTGAAATGCTTTAATTTGATTGGCTAATGCCCCCAAAGTTACCTCATATACTGGACTTACCTCGCGCCGAATCAATCCCGCTTGAGATTTATCGATGGAAGTTATAAATTCCCCAACAACATCATCCACATAAACCAACTTAAGAATCGCAACTGCATCATTAATTTTTATAGGCAGGTCATGGGCTAAGTTGTGGCAAAACGTAGCAAGAACAGAGTTGTAGTTAGGTCGACACCACTTCCCAAAAACATTAGGCAGGCGGTATATAGTGACTGAATTACCAGTCGTTTCAGCCAAACTCTCTAAGGCGAGCTCTGCCGCCCGCTTGCTTTGGCCATAAGGATTGTCTAAGCCTGCCTGAATAGAGGATGCGAAGATAAGCGGAATATTACGGCCGCTACCTGCAATTAATTCACACAGGTTTAACGTTAATTCAACATTACCATCAGAAAATTCTCTGACGTCAATTGGGCGATTGATTCCAGCGAGGTGTACTACAGCATCAGCTTTAGAAACAAAATTAGCCAAATCCACCGTTGAATGATCCCGAGTGAATCTAAAAATTTCATAACCACCTAGCTCACTCAAACGAAGAATTAGATTCTTTCCAATAAATCCATTTGAGCCAGTAACAAGAATCCTCACATCTATTCCTCAGGATTGGCATATTCACCGCGTGAAATTGCCTGTATAAAATTCAATCTGACTAAAAGTTTTTTCATGCCCTCAACATCCAAGCGCTCCGTATTATGAGAGTTGTAATCTTCTGAGATTGAAATATCTAACTGACCTTCATCAACAAACTTACTGTAATTTAAATCACGAAGATCGGGAGGAATTCTAAAATATTCCCCCATGTCTTCAGAAGAAACTCGCTCCTCTCGGCTCAGAAGTACTTCAAATAACTTTTCGCCATGCCTGGTCCCCATAACATTAATCGGATGATTCGGAACTTCTAATATGGAGATTAAGGCTTTTGCTAGTGTAGCAACAGTAGCTGCAGGAGATTTTTGAACAAAGATATCGCCAGGATTCCCATTTTTAAAAGCATAAAGGACTAAGTCTACTGCATCGTCTAAAGTCATCATGAACCTGGTCATATTAGGATCAGTAATGGTAATCGCTTTCCCCGAGCGAATCTGATCAATGAATAGTGGTATCACCGATCCGCGAGATGCCATAACATTTCCATAACGCGTTCCGCAGATAATTGTTTGAGAACTGCTACGAGACTTTGCTACCATCACTTTTTCCATCATTGCCTTAGATATACCCATGGCATTGATTGGGTACACCGCTTTATCAGTGCTCAAACAAATAACACGCCCTACACCACAACTAATTGCAGCCTCGAGAACATTATCGGTTCCAACTATATTAGTTTTAACGGCCTCCATTGGATGGAACTCACATGACGGAACTTGCTTAAGAGCTGCCGCATGAAAAATATAATTTACCCCACGCATAACATTTAATACTGAAAAATAATCACGGACATCACCAATGTAATACTTGATTCGATGATCATGATATTTTTTTCGCATCTCGTCCTGTTTTTTTTCATCTCGACTAAAAATTCGAATTTCTTTTAAATTTGTATCGATAAATCTACGCAGGACTGCGTTTCCAAATGAGCCCGTGCCACCGGTAATTAATAAAATTCCATCCATTTTTTTATTTCTTTAAGATTAAAGTTTGGTTATCGTACTTCTTTAGCGCATTGCCATACAGGATAACTGTGTCTATAGGCATTTTTCCAGTTGGCATCAGAAATGAGCCAAATTGGAATATTCGAAATGGCAGAATATCTTTTGAAGCTTTAAATATCTCGGAAATTCTTTGATTTAATAAATCATATTCAAATACATGTGAATATTTTGATTTTATTCCCGGCCCCCGGATATTCGAAAATAAATCGAATAAAAAAACTCCTGAGGGTTCTCCACACTCAACTGAGGTTGAGAATATTAACTTAGTAAGATTCAATGAATTTCCATTATAAATTGAGCTACCTGGTATGTCACAAATAAGAGAGTTACTCTTATTGAACTGCAAATCCTCTAGGCAAATTAAATAATTCTGCTCCAACTGAGAATCCATGGCGTAATAAAAAGAATTTTCAAATTGTGTTATCCAAGTTGCCCGATATTGCTGAGAGCCCATCAACAAGGGCTTGCATTCTACAAATTCTGAATCAATCAGCCAAATAGCGCTTGCGTCACCAAAATCGCCAGTAAGTACAAAAATTCTATTGTTCAACTCTACAATATTATGGACGTGATTTATAACTCCTGGGACAAAAACATATGCTACCTCCCATGTATTTTTTTCATTATCCAATTTCCAAATATTTACAGGATCTTTATTGGGATTAGAAAAATATTCTCCAAAAACAAGGGTTTCAATACTGCTTAATTTAATGATTGAAAAATTTAGCACCCTTCTATTCAAAGGAATGATGTGATGTATCTGACAACTTCCACTAGCAAGACAAACTTTGTATATACATGATTTAAATGCAATATAGAGAAAATTACCAAATACTATAGAGGTTGTGGGGTGAAGTCTGAATATTCTTGAAATAAGTCTTGATGCACTAAGAATATTATAAATTTTAGAAAAATTGAGATGTGATATCTTACTAAGACTATAACTCTCCAAGTCCATTGAGAAAATTGAACCTGATTTATAAAGATATAAAAGCTTACCCTCAACAGCAAGAGATCTATACCCTTTGATAATCTTAGAAATTTGATATTTCATCTAAGAAAAAATGGTATGAAATAGGGATAAGCGGACGATTTCCTATTGTTAAGGAAGTCGATTAGTGCTTTAGAAGAAAGCAACTCAATATGCAAACCGTCAATATTGAATTGTTTGCAGACACCATTTCTAACAAGATCTTTTTGAAGAGTCCTTTCGGCATAAAAAATTGACCATTTAGGATCTCTCTCCTGAATAGTTTTAATAAATTCCCGCCCTTTATAAACTATTTTAAATATTCGATTTCTGTACCAATTTTTGATCGGCCAAATTTCAGGCCAAGCGTCTTCTGCAACATGAATCATTGTTAAGCTGTGCGAGGCATCAACACCAAGACAAACAATATATGCATTATTTTGATAACAGCGGAACCAAGATGAATTCATCCCACAAGGCAGAGAAGCATCACCCTCAATATTGCCCTCTACCAATTTCGACGAAACTTTTCCCATTGCAACTATTGAATTTAAAGGATGAGGGCTTCGAATAGAGCCTTCCATTTTAAGCATTGTTGCAGGTAGAGCGCCAGTAGACACTCTTGCTTTTTCTACATCATAAATTGTAATTTCATCATCATAAGAGTTTAATAAACGATCAATTCCAGCTCTCTTAGCTTTGAAAATTGGTATGGCAGGCATGACCAAGGCGCCATCTTTAACCAAGTTAAATAATGATTCACAAATTTGTAATGAAGTTTTATTGGTTGATTTAAGTGCATCCCAAGAAGAGTGAACAATCAAAGTTGAATCAACATTTAATCCGCTAGAGATCAACAAATCTATAACTTTTGAAAAATCGATATACCCTATTTTTTTTGAATGTATCTTATTCTTTTTGCGAGCTAAGTGCGCTAAAAAAGTATTTATAAAGTTAAAACGCCAGTAAAGAAATTTAATAAAAACTTCTACCCAAGGTGAAATTCCTAATATTTTATTAATCATAATATTTAAAGATATGTCTAAATTTCCAATAGGAGCTCTTTCCGTATTGATAGTTTATTTTTTTTGGGAGCTTTGATAGAGATGCACTCTCAGCATGTTCGACTAGTAAATTGTCATCAAAATATAGACGTCCACCTGAAGAATGAACCTGGTAAGAAAGGCATGCCTCTTCTCCGTACAAGAATCCAGGGAAGAATAATCTACTATTGTTTTTAAAAAATAGGGGTGTTAGTACGTAACACGCACCAACTCCTTGATGAATTTCATATAACCTACTTTTTTTAATAAATTTAGGCGGCTCTTTAATTCTTCTTATAAGTTTATTTAAATGCGTTAAAAAAATTGCAACATAATAGTTGAAGAAATATAAATCAAAAAGAAATAATCTAAATTTACTTAATTTATCTAAGTGGTGAGGATTTTGATGTTTATTGTCAATAGTTAAAACATCAGGACAGATGACCATGCAATCCGATGGGTAAATAGTGGTTAGGAGAGTTTTAATAAAATCATTCTTATAAATAAGATCATTGTTGCCAATAACAATAAAATCAAATTTAGAAGGATTCATATTATCAAGCGCATAGTTAAGACCATGAAAATACCCTAAATTTGTGCCAGGGCTCATAAGAGTTGTAAATTTAAAATCTTTTAAAAATTTAAAATTATTTGCATCATTTAAATTTATGGAGTTATTTATAATAATAAGTTCAATTGAAACAGAAAATTTATCAATTTCAAACTGCGTATTTATACTATCAACAAGCTTGTAGGTATACTCGGGTGTTTGGTAGTCTACGCAAATAACTGCTACTTTTTTCATTATATTAATATGTAAAAATAATGCTTTTTAATCCAGATATAAAATAAAGAACTGCATATAAAGTAAGTAAGAAAAAGAATAGAAAATTACTATTGCTAATGCTCCAGGAAAGGTTTATTAATAGAATTAATAAAAACATGTCACTTACTCTGGAAAATAATTCTGGATATATAAATAAACCAAAAATAGATATTCCATATAAGACATATAAATTAATAACAATTTTTTTCTTAATGTACCTATAATTTATAATTAAGAATGTAAAAATCATCATACCCAATGTTTTCACATTGACTACAGAATGATTGGATTGTTTATTTAGATATGAATTTAGATTATCAAGTCTAAAAAAATCATATAATCCATCTGTGGTAATAGTTTTGATTGTTGTTAGCAACGAAGAAAGATCATTAGAGATAAAAATTAATATAGCTATATATACTAAAACTATTAGACTAGTTGGAAATAGTAAAATAAGAAAAATTAAACTGCTGATGTGAAATAAACTAGAAAAAATAATTAATGCAATAAAAATTAGCTTATTACCGCTACGGAGATAATAAATTGCCCATACTACAATGGCAATAGCAACTGATGCTCTAATTTGATTAAATTCTAATATCAGCACTCCACACATTGCATACAAGAAAATTGTATATTTAAAATTATTATTATAGGAAAAGCATAATATTTTCAAATATAATCCTATGAATATATAAAAAAATATAATAAAATTATCAATAGGAATAAATGAAAATAGTGATGCTAAAAGATCAGTTAATACCTCTGTTTTATAGCTATTTATGCAGTCTGTAGTAATTATGCAGTTAAAATAGCTTTCATATCCTTTAAAATCGTTTCCATAAATCGACGAAAGTAAATATAATAAATAGGATGCAAATAAACTGAATATTAATATGCTAAATTTCATGTGGATTTTTACCAATGACTTTATTCATAAAGTCAATGACTGCAAAATTAATCATTTTAATATTTTCAAATTTATGTTTATCAAAAATTAAAATTTCTATAAAGTACTTAATAAGTAAGATATTCTTTTTTATTATTAAAATAGGTTCCATCTTAAAATATTGCTTAGAAATATAAAAATTGTTTCTAAATATGTAATAACGCCTATTGGGATTATGAGAAATATACTTATATTGAAATAAGAAAATTTTTACGTTAACCACAGTCCCAAGTGAATGACGCAGCTGGGCTGAATTAGACATATGAATAGTGTAGCCGTGATTAATTAATCTTAAACAAAATTCAAAATCTACGTTATCAATAAAATACTCTTCATTATACAAACCGATATTTAAAAATATATTTGTTTTAATTAGATTTCCTGATGTAATTGCTGTTTTAATTCTGGAATTTCCATTACGAGAAATTTTTATACCAATATTACCATCAATTGAAGGGCATGTCATTCCAGCGTCAGGGTAAGACCTGTAAAGATCAAGCAAATTAGATACAAGATTACAAGAAGAAATACTATCCTGATCTAAAGTTAATACCCAGTCGAAAGAATTTTCTATAGAATATAATACCCCTATATTTAATGCAGCGCCTATCCCTTTATTATGCTCTAGTTCAATTACTTTACAATAATTTGATAAGTTATTTTTTATTTTATTAATGTGATATTCTTCAGAGCCATTATCAACTATTGTTACTAGATCAACCTGGTCTTTTATTGAGTTTATTGTTTCAACAAGAGAATCGTAATCATTAAAGCTAATTATTATTGCATTTATTGTTTCAGTCATAATATCTGATTAGAATTAATATCTAATAGTAATTTTTTTACAAGTGAATTCCAGCTAAAATGATTTTTTATTTTATCAATTTGCAATTTCTTGGTTAATATATCTTTAGAATTTATATTGTTACTTATAAAATATTCCCACGAATCAAAATCAGAATAATACACTTCATTTTCTGAAAAATGATTTTTAAGTTCCTTTGTTGGAGTAGAAAGGAAAGGTATTCCAGAGGTTATATAGAATGATGCTTTTGCTGGAAAGCAAATATTATAGTAGAAAAGATTTGAATCATATGGTATTAAGCCACAATCACATGATGAAACATATTTTTTGGCGGTATCCTCATCAAGAGCACCTAGATATGAAATATTGTAATATCCTTTTACATAGTTATTAATCCACTCACCACCTTCACCCATTATTATTAGTTGGTTATTTTTGCCTTTAAAACAATCAATCATCTTCTCTATACCACGCCCCCTATTTAAGGAGCCTGCATAGACAAATTTCAAATAGGAATTATTGCTCTTTAAATCATTAGCGTTATGCACATTTCCGCCATTAATGAGCACAAAATTACTATTTTCAAGTTTATATTTTTTTTCAATATACTTTTTCATTTCACATGAAGCGAATATAAAATTGCAATTTTCTAGATTAAAAACAATACTATCAATATGATAGTGATGATTCACCGCAAGACCGAGGTCTAAAGTTTGCTCATACTGCAAATCATTCACCTCAAAATATACATTATTATTTTTAACAAAATTTTTTAAAATTAATTTGATATATATTTTACCTAATTGTGTATATGCCAACTTTCTCCCAAAGAAAATAAGAGAAATTATATTATAGTTTATATATACATAATTTTTTTTTAAAAAAATTAGATGTAAATTTAATATTATGCAATTAATTATTAGGTATATTTTACCTTTATCAGCAATAAGAAAAGACTTTAATTTTTGCCCCTTCAGCTCATTAAAAATTGCATTATTTCGTGATGCGCCGCCTTCTTTTTGAATTGAGGACCCAAAGCCAATATAATAATTAAACATTATTTAATATAATTAAATTTTTTCAAAATTGAAAAAAATGGAGTATACAAATACTTTTTATTAAGAAATAAAATTATTATCATTCTTCTTATTCTTTCTTTTAAGGGAAAAGTCTTATTAATATTTTTGTAGTAATTAGCCAACTCTTTATAAATTCTGATTTGCCCTCTCAAACTTTCGCTAATACCGCCCAATAAAAAATTAACTTGAATAATATTTTTTTCGTATTTAGCTTCTACTACTTTCTCTCGTAAAAATATCCAATCTGAAATAATTTTATATTCTTCATTAAATTTATAATCTTTAAAAATTCTTGAGTTTTGTGCTGCACCAGAATGTGGTACACACATTCGATACTGCATTTCAACTTTTGAATAAGTCCATGGTTGATATTTAATAATTAAATTTATTTTTTCATTATATTGACATATATCTCCATAAATAAAATCATACTTGGAGTCAGATTTCATTACACATGAAATCCATTCTTTAATTACAGTGTCACCTGCGCCCAAGAAAATTATCCAATCTCCTTTAGCTTGTTTCAAGCCCTTATTCCATGCGTTATAAATACCGCTATCTGGCTCACTGACATAGTAATCAATAAATTGCAAATTTTGCTTTATAAGTTCATGAGTTCCATCTCTTGAACCCCCATCAATCACTATCCACTGAATATCACTATTTTTAATTATCTTAATGGATGCGAGTGTTTTAATAAACTCCTTCTTGCAATTTAAAGTTGAAGTTATTATTGTTATTTTCATTTAGATAAAATCCTTAAACCCCCATGGATGAAGGCCCCTAAGATGTGTGTAATTTTCACCCCTGTAAGCCATTGCCGCTGCAACTAAATTGCAATTTGCATCACCAATTACCGCCTCAGATTCACACAAAATTTTGAAATTTAGTAATATTGAGTTCAAAGCTGCATTTTCATCTGAGCTTTCCTCTAAAAATGCTCCCCTTGGTTTATATCCAGGAATAAATATATTTTGAACTTTTAAATTCTTAGAAATCTTCTCATTAAAATAATAATCATCCCCTATGATTGATAAGTTATGTTTTAATGGTTTTAAATTTTTACAATAATTTTCTAGTGTGAGAGGGTATGATTCATTTTTTAATTTATCCCCACGTCTTATAAAACATGTTACTCCATAATAATTTATATTTATATTTGAATTCTTTAAATGTTCAGTGGCAATAATATATAATTTTTTAAATATTTTTTGCCTGTATGAATTTAGTTGTGTATAAATGATCATATCCTCAACCTTAATTTTTTTTATATACATTCTTGAGGCTTCAAACAATCGATCTTGCCCGCTATATTTATGTTCATTAGGAATATTTAATGAGTCAATAAAACAATGTGGAAATAAATTTCTCAAATTGAATTTATATAGCCAATTTTCATCATCAATTATCAATGCTAATTTTTTACTTTCACAATAAAAATTAATATTAATTAATGTAAAAATAACAGAAAAAAAACCTGATTTATCAAATTTATAAATAAGTGGACTTCGAAAACCATCTGCCTCATCATCCGTTAAGCAATTTTTTCTTTCTATTTTAGATTTGGGAAATAAGGATTTTAAATCTTCAAAATCATTCCACTCAACTCCATTAAATTTTATTTTTTCATCAAATTTTTTATAATTCACTTCATTAATTAAATATATATAAATTAATAATGCATTTAATTTATATGAACTTCTCCAAAATTTAATTATTTTTAATATGAATATTTGCAAATAAAAATAGTTATTTAAAGAACAAACAATTTTAAATACAAAATAATCAATATTATTATCAAATTGATGTCTATAAGATCCTAGTATCATTTTTTTTCTTATGCATCTTCCATAGTTTAGACATTTCTGAGAACTGGATTTTATATGGGTTTTTATCTAATTTTTTTTGCTCCCATGCATATATAAATTTCATTTGAAAATAGGATATATATCCTAGAGCCAAAGCAACCCCATCCCAACCTAACATATATGTTTTTCTTCTAATGAGCACAGTACATATCGATATTAAAAATTCTTTAAATAAAGGAAATAGTTTGATTACTTTATTATTATTTCTATAATAATTAGCCTCATATCTTGTATACCTCATATGATTTGTAAAAAAGTCATCGACAGATTTATGAGTACAATGAAAAAGTGCATAATTTTTCTTAGATAATGAATTGTTGATTTTTAATATTTTTTTTGTATCAAAACCAATTTCGTTATGCAATATATCGGTTAAGATCAACGCACTTTTTTTTATGCATATTATTTTATATTCACCACCCCATGGCGAGTACTTGCTTGATATATTTAATACATACATCAAATATGGTAATGCTATAGCTTCATACTCAAATAAAGGGTTTTTTATTTGGTCTAAAATATCATAAGCAAGTTCAGGATGAATTAGACTTGAAGGCGTTGGGAATATACACCACTCAGTATTTTCTAAATTTCGATTTATATATTTAGCGAAATTTTCACTTGCCTCACTAAATGGCATGTCTATTACTGTAGCGCCTAACTCAATTGCAATTTTTTTTGTTCTGTCAGTGGATTCTTTATTAAAAATTATAATTTCATCCACCCACGAAAAATTTTCAATTAACGAGGCTATCCTTCCTTCCTCGTTATATACCTGTACAAATGCTGTAATTTTTTTCACTTTTTATCTATCAATTCACTTATATTACTTACTTTAGCTAAATTACCCTTTTCAACTCTATAAATTTCATCGCAATTATTTAATGTACTCAAGCGATGCGCAACAATAAATATAGTAATTTCTTCGCTCATATTTTCTATAGACTGCATCAACTTTTTTTCAGTCTCGTTATCTAGTGCACTAGTAGCCTCATCCAATATCAATATCTTTGCACCTTTATAAAGTGCCCTTGCTATACCTATTCTTTGCCTTTGACCTCCTGAAAGCCGAATTCCACGCTCTCCGACAATGGTTTCATATTTAAACGGCATCGCTTCTATCGTATCGTTAATCAAGGCTATCTTTGATACGTAAAGCGCATGGTCATATTTTATTTCTGCTTTTGGCACTCCGATTGCGATATTTTCAATAATTGACGCATCTGCCAAAAATATACTTTGTGGTACATGAGAAACCATATCTTGCCAAGAGCGCATATTAGTACTGGTTAGATTTATATTATCAATGCTAATGAAGCCCGAAGATGGAGTCAAAAGACCCATTATTAAATCCAATAAAGTACTTTTACCACTTCCAGTTATGCCTACAAGGCCTATCTTCATTCCCTTGTTAACTTTTAAATTTATATTATTAAGAATTTTTAGGCCAGGAATATATTCAAAATTTACAGAATTTAATTCTATTTTCTTTTCAAATCCAATCTTTTCATGACTAAGCCCAATCTCTTGGCTGCCGCTATGATCCAAAAGTGCCAAAGTATCAATAATTGACTGTTTTCCTGATTGCATATAACTCCAGCTCGCGTAACACTGCTGAAGTGAAGGAAGCATCCTTTGAGCACCTAACGCTAAGGCACCAATAATTGGCAAAGCATTTTCAATGCCGCTCTCTCCTTCGCCAATAAAATATGCCATTAGAACCAGAATGATTATGCCTATTGATTCGATAATTATTCTCGGAAGTCCACTCACAATCAAAACTTGAGCCTGCGAATTTCTCAAGGTACTTTCTGATTTTTTATATATTTCTACATATATTTTTTGTGATCCGTCAATAATTACATCCCTAATTCCTCCCAGCCCCTCTTGGAGGGCCTTTACAACACCAGTTTGAGATTCTGAAATTTTTCGTCCATTTACTTCAAGCCTTCTTTTTGTTAATAAAATAACCAAAGAATACAAAGTGCCAAATGAAATAAATAATATAATCGACATTATTGGACTTATTAAAATCATTGCAAATAAAATAGATAAAACCATCAATCCAGAACTTAGAATTGTTAAAAATGGTCCAATACCACTATAAACGATGCTGCTTGCCTTGCTGGATATACCTGATATTATTTCACTACTATTTTGATTTACATGGGTAGAATATGGTTGATGTAATGTTTTATTATAAATATCAATACTGATTTTTGCACCAATATTGTGACTTATTCGAGTCTGCATGTATAGTTGCAATATTCTAAATAGACCGGCTATTAATATAGATCCAATAAACACTAAGATTATTAATGTTAATAAACTGATTCCGGTGTAACCAATAATTATTTTAAATAAATCTGAGAAATATCTATTCTCAAGAGCCGATTCTGGATTAAAAAATACTGCTAAAAATGGAACTACAGCACCAATGCTTATCATTTCAGCAAATGAGGTAATGATATTTATAATAAAAATAATTACCAATTGCTTTTTATACTCAGGCGCAATCTGATCCCAAACTTTTTTTATCAAATTCATTACTTGTTACCTATTTTCATTGGTTTTATATTGTAAGCTAGAATTTAATAACTTTTTATGAAACCCAACCTAAGATGACTAACTCAATTTCCCCCATACTTCCAATTGATTTAAGTGATGGCCTCTTTCTTTCACCCAAAATAGCAAGGGAAATTGGTGAATCTTTTTCTGCTGACTACTGCTTTTCCGAGCCATATCCTCATATCATTTTCGATAATTTTTTACCTCAACCTCTAATCGATGAAATTCTTAAAAATTTCCCCAATGAAAATAGCTCAGCAAATGACGTTGTTTTTAAGTCAGGCTACGGCGGTCATAACAAACGACAAATCCACCCTATCTCCTGCTCTGCACGTGTAAGGATGTTTTTTGATTTTTTTAACTCCCCTCCCTTCTTGCAGTTCTTGGAAGGCCTTACTACTATTCCCGCGATAATTCCTGACCCTTACTTTTCAGGAGGTGGATTTCATGAAATTTCTGAGGGTGGAAAGCTTGGCATTCATGCTGATTTTAGAATTAATGAGCAATTGAATTTAAACAGGCGGTTAAATGTTCTTATCTATTTAAATCCCAACTGGAATATTGAATACGGAGGAAATCTTGAGATATGGGACTCAGGAATGTCTAACATGGTTAAATCTATTGCGCCGATATTAAATAGATGCGTCATTTTTAGCACTGATGAAAAATCTTTTCATGGACATCCGGACCCGCTAACAACAACTGATGGAATTACCCGAAAGTCTTTAGCGCTTTATTACTATACTGCCTCTACTAAAATTTATGAAGAGCTTCCGTTGCATTCAACAATGTATAAAGCACGGCCAACTGACCCTAGCTCAATCACTGCTGAGGCCAAAAAATTAAACTTACACAACTATAAAAGAGATTGGCTGCCCCCTGCGGTTTTAAATCCCAGGCTATTGCTTCCGCCTACTATATTTAGGGCACTTAAAAAAATACTAAAACTAGTTAAATAATATCGGCTATGTAAAGAGAATTTAGCATCTACCTCGAACTCAAGATTTACGTCAGGTAAGAGACTATATATCCATACCTAAAAAAGTACTTCTGACTTTATTGGATAAATAGAAAAATTAATTTATATCTTCGGAATATTTTAGGTCCGCAGAAATATTAGCTGCTGTTTTTAATTTTAACGCGGGATGTTCTTTATCCTTTATTTAGTAAATGTTTTATAGGAATTCAATTATGAAGTGTCGACACTGCCTCTCTAATTTAACGCATAAATTTCTAGATCTTGGATTTGCTCCACCTTCAAACGCTTATTTAACAATAAATGATTTAACTAAGCCAGAAAAATACTACCCACTTAAAGTCATGGTTTGTGACCAATGCTGGCTGGTACAAACGCAAGATTATGCACAAGCGGATGAATTATTTGATTCTGAGTATGCTTATTTTTCTAGCACCTCCACAGGTTGGCTTGATCATGCTATGCGATATACGCAGGATATGGTAAAAGAGCTTGATTTGAACGAGAAAAGTTTTGTGATTGAAATTGCATCTAATGATGGATATTTGCTTAAAAATTTTCTCAGAATGAAAATTCCTTGCCTGGGTATTGAGCCAACTACAAGCACTGCAAATGTAGCAGAATCATTAGGCATACCAGTGTTACAAGAATTTTTTAGTGAGCAATTAGCAAGAAAAATAGTGGATGAAAAGGGGCAAGCCGATTTAATTGCAGGCAATAATGTGTATGCTCATGTACCAGATATTAATGACTTTACCCGTGGCTTAGCATCTGCTCTTAAGCCGACCGGAACAATAACCTTAGAGTTTCCCCATCTGATGCGTCTAATTGAGTTTCACCAATTTGACACGATCTACCATGAGCACTTTTCCTACCTGTCTTTATATACTGTTATGCGAATCTTTGGTTCTGCAGGATTGCGCGTCTGGAATGTTGAGGAATTGCCAACACACGGTGGTAGCTTGCGAGTCTATGGCTGCCATGAAAATGATAGTCGCTCAACATTGCCCATCGTCAACAAAATTCTTGCAAATGAAAAGGAGAGAGGGCTACAAAATCTTAAAATTTATGAGGCATTCCAGGAAAAAGCCAATCATATTAAAAATAACTTTTTAGAATTTTTAATTGCGCAGAAGAGACTAGGGAAAAAAGTTGCCGCATATGGCGCCGCAGCCAAAGGAAACACTCTAATAAATTATTCGGGCTTAAAACAAGACCTATTACTTTTTATTTGTGATGCTGCAGCTGCAAAACAAGATAAATTTATGCCTGGCAGTCATATACCTATTTACAAGCCTAATATGCTATTTGATGAGCCAATTGATTATGTTGTTATTTTACCCTGGAATATTGCAGATGAAGTTATGCAGCAAAATAAAAAATTAAAAGATTCTGGAGTAATATTTGTAACGGCAGTCCCAGAATTAAGATTTTTATAAATCCTCTATTTATAAGTTTCGACTTTTAATTAGTATCCTCCAGTTTTAATTTTAATCCCCCCATTAAAGCTTGCTGATCTTAATTTGTGATCAATAAAATGGTGGGATCTTTAGCATTAATACCTACGAATAACCAATAAGCCTGATATTTTTTGAAAATTGATTTAAATGCTCACTCCATATTTTTCCGAACTTAAAATCTTTTTAAGAAAGATTAAGTGGTTTTTAAAATTTTCTACGTACAAGATTGAGCATCGGTCTTTATTTATCTCATACATAAAGAATAAGTCGGGACTTGAGATAGGCGGACCAAGCCCAATATTTCAGGCAGTGATCCCTATTTACAAAACTTTAGGCTCGCTTGATGGCGTAAATTTTAGCGCTAATACTCTGTGGGAAGGTCCTATAGATGCAGGCAGAACCTATAATTATTTCAATAAAAAAACGGGGCATCAATTTATTTCAGATGCAACAAGCCTTAGGGATATTCCTTCGGATTCTTATGACTTTTTACTTTCATGCAACTCACTGGAGCACGTAGCCAACCCCTTAAAAGCGCTTTTAGAGTGGAAAAGGGTTTTAAAGAATGAAGGTGCATTTGTTTTAGTATTACCTAATAAAGCATCAAACTTCGATCATAAGAGGCCTACTACAGAATTTGAGCATTTATTGGCAGATTTTAATAACGATATAAAAGAGGATGACCTAACGCATCTACAAGAAATTCTGGATCTACACGACCTTTCAAGGGACAAATGTGCAGGAAATTTTTCGGATTTTAAAACTAGATGCCAAGATAACTTTAATAATAGAACCCTTCATCACCATATATTTGATGAAGATTTAATTCGAAGAGTGCTGGCTCACGCTAACTTCAATATAATTTGCATTGACGTAAAGATCGATAATTTTTATGTATTAGCCACTAAATGTAATTAATGTATATTAAAGCTCAGTGTATTTAATACTGTCTTAATTACATGCTTGCTTAGACTCAAGAATTTTCGTAATCTTTAATTTGCAATTGAGTTAATTCCCTTAAGTTCCCCCCATTCCTAAGCGCCATGTACCATGAAGCCGTATTTTTTACAGCCTGATCAATTTTCCATTTCGGATTCCATCCTAAAAAGTCACGCGATCTAGAGCAATCTAACTTTAGTAAATGTGCTTCGTGAAGCTCTGACTTATTTGCCGGCTCCCAGCGAGCCTCTGGCCCCCAAATTGAGGCAAATAAATTAAGTATGCTAGCAACTGAAAGATTTCCTTCATCCGCTGGACCGAAATTCCAGGCGCCTTCATATTGGCTCCCACCTTCAAATAATTTTTGAGCCAAAATTAAGTAGCCAGAAAGAGGCTCCAACACATGCTGCCATGGACGGGTTGCATCAGGGCTTCTGACTAAGAGTGATGATGACGCCTCAAATGCCCTAACTGCATCCGGCAGCAGGCGATCTTCAGACCAATCTCCGCCACCGATAACGTTACCTGCCCTAGCAGATGCAACCCTATTTGTTGAATTGGGACCAGAAAAATACGACTGACGATATGCAGAAGTGACTAACTCTGCACAGCCCTTACTATTGCTATAGGGATCAAAACCGCCCATCGGATCATTCTCACGATAGCCCCAGACCCACTCTTTATTTTCGTAACACTTGTCCGTAGTTACAACTACTGAAGCACGCACCGTATCAATACTTCGTGTACTTTCTAAAGCATGAACGGTGCCCATCACATTAGTAGCGTAGGTCTCTACGGGATTGGCGAATGAATATCGAACCAATGGTTGGGCTGCCATATGAATCACTACATCGGGCTTGGCCTCTGTCATGGCTTTTTGCAGAGTAGCTAAATCACGAATATCGGCGAAATGGGATTTCTCGATCAAAGAATCAATCGCTAATACATCAAATAAATTGGGCATTGATTTAGGTGCCAATGCATAACCCGTAACCTTTGCTCCCATGGATGCAAGCCAGAGCGATAACCAACCACCTTTAAATCCGGTGTGACCTGTTAGAAAGACTTTTTTGCCCTTCCAAAACATGGGGTCAACATGCGCAGACTTCATCGCCAAGATTTCCACGGCGCGTTACCGGACGCCCAAAGCTCTTCAAGGTGATTTTTATCTCGCAGCGTATCCATCGGCTGCCAAAATCCTTTATGAAAAAAGGATTGCAAGTGTTTTTGTGCTGCAAGTGATTCAAGTGGTTGGCGCTCCCACAGAGTCGCATCCCCTTCCACCATCTCAAGTACCTTCGGATTCAAAACAAAAAATCCACCATTAATCCAACCGCCATCACCTTCTGGTTTTTCAACAAAGGCATCAATCTGGGTGCCGCTTATCTCTAGCGCACCAAAACGTCCTGGAGGTTGAACTGCCGTCATTGTAGCTAACTTGCCATGCTGGAGATGAAATGCGATTGAAGCAGTAATGTTAACAGAACTTACCCCGTCGCCGTAGGTCATACAAAAGTCATCTTCAACATAATCAGCGATTCGCTTAAGACGGCCGCCCGTCTGAGTTGCCTCTCCTGTATCAACCAAGGTCACCTTCCAAGGCTCAGCCTTCTTATTATGAACCTCTATGGAATTAGTGGACATATTAATGGTTACATCAGACATATGCAAAAAATAATTTGCAAAATATTCTTTAATAACATAACCTTTATAACCGCAGCAAATTACAAAATCATTGATACCATGAGAGGAATATATCTTCATAATGTGCCAAAGAATCGGCATCCCCCCAATTTCAATCATCGGTTTTGGTCTAGAAGAACTCTCTTCTGAAATTCGCGTTCCTAAACCACCCGCCAGAATGACTGCCTTCATAGATATTCTTTGAATTTATTAATTGATCAAGACTAAATTTATTTACTTGCGCCCGCTAATGCCCGATCTCGTGCTTCTCTCTTGGCACTTGCTTGACTCATGATTTCATGCATTACTCACACCACCGCTTTTAATATGGGTCCACACGCGTTGACCTAGGAGCAACAAGAGCATCAG
>TBL_comb47_HYPODRAFT_10003544_pt1 | contig 18403 bp, 16 predicted proteins | sample TroBogypolimnion_40_FD_10682 | JGI IMG/M metagenome (IMG submission 10682)
TCGACCGCGAGGACCGGGATTCCCTGGAAAAGTACACCATGCCGCTGGACCGGCAAGTGGTCCGGACCGTGGACCGCACCGGCGGCACCTTCCTGCACACCAGCCGCACCAACCCCGCCAAGGTGAGCAACTCGGAAACGCCGGACTTCATGCGGGGCGCCGACTTTGACCCGACACAGCCGGGTACGCGCGATTTCACCGCCCACGTGCTCGCGAACCTGGAGCACCTCGGCATCGACGCGCTGATAGCGATCGGCGGGGACGACACCTTGAGCTACGCGGAGCGCCTGCACCGCGAGGGGTTCCCGGTCGTGGCTATTCCCAAGACCATGGATAACGACGTCTTCGGGACTGACTACTGCATCGGTTTTTCCACTGCGGTCACCCGCAGCGTGAACTTCATCCACAGCCTGAGGACCAGCGCCGGGTCGCACGAGCGCATCGCGGTCGTGGAGCTGTTCGGGCGCAACTCGGGCGAGACCTCACTGATCTCGGCCTACCTTTCCGGGGTGGACCGCGCCCTCATTTCCGAAGTCCCTTTCGACGTTGAGAAACTCGCGCTCCTTTTGCAGGAGGACAAGCGGGGCAACCGGAGCAACTATGCCATGGTCACCGTGTCCGAGGGTGCGACCATGATCGGCGGCCAGATCGAGGAGTACGGCCAAGAGGACGCCTACGGTCACAAGAAACTGGGCGGCATCGGGGTCGTGGTGAGCGAGGCGGTCAAGCGGCTGACCGGCTCTCACATCATCTACCAGCAGCTCTCCTACCTGATGCGCAGCGGTGCGCCGGATTCCCTCGACCTGATGGTGGCCTTCAACTACGCCAACATGGCGATGGATCTCATCGCCGAGGGGATGTCGGGGCGCATGGTCTGCCTGCAGGGCGGCACCTACCGGCACATTCCCATCAGCTCCATCATGCAGGGGCTCAAGCGGGTGGACGTGCCCGAACTCTACGACATCGTCGAGTACCGCCCTAAGGTGCGCCACGTGCTCGGCAAGCCGATGTTTCTCTATTGAAGCGGGTCGGCCCTTCGACTCCGCTCAGGGACCGGGCACGACGAATTGGCCCTTCGACTCCGCTCAGGGACCGGGCTCGCCGAGCGGCCTCATGTAGGGTGGGCACCCCGTGCCCACAGAGGTCGCAGCGTGGAAGAAATCGCAGCACGTAAGAGGTTGCAGCACGGAAGAGATCGCAGCACGTAAGAGATCGCAGCACGGAAACCGCGTGGGCACGGAGTGCCCACCCTACAGCTTCGCCACGGGGAAGGTCTGAGAAAATCTGAGAAGGCTTTTCCTAGTCAACAGAGGTAAGGTTTACCCGTAAGATTGGTCTTTGGTTTTCTCGGACTTTCTCAGATTTTCTCTGTGGCTAAAGGTTTTGAAGATGTTCATGATAGAGATCGACGGCAGTCTGGGCGATGGGGGAGGGCAGCTGCTGCGCACGGCGCTCAGCCTTTCCTGCATCACCGGCAAACCGTTTCGGATCCGCAACATCCGCAAGAGCCGGTCCAAGCCGGGGCTGATGCGCCAGCACCTGGTTTCGGTGCAGGCCGCAGCACGGATTGCAGCGGCCCAGGTGGACGGAGACCAACTCGGCTCCACGGAGCTGATCTTCCTGCCGGGCGCAGTCACGCCGGGCGACTACAGCTTTGAGATCGGGACGGCCGGTGCCACCTCGCTCGTACTGCAGACCCTGATTCCGCCCCTGCTGCTTGCCGGGGGAGCAAGCCGCCTCACCCTGAGCGGCGGCACTCACGTCCCCTTCAGCCCTTCCTGGCACTATCTTGCCGAGGTCTTCGCACCAGCACTTTTACGCCTTGGGGCACTCATCGAGCTCAGCCTCGACTCGTGCGGATTCTACCCAAAAGGCGGCGGCAAGGTGCGCTGCCGCATCCTACCCTGCGCCGCATTCTCCGCGCTGACCCTTCAAGAACGGGGCGAGTTGCTACGGGTGAGCGGCAGCTCCGCGGTGGGGAACCTGCCGCGTTCCATCGCGGAGCGCCAGGCATACTCGGCCCTGAGCCGCATGGAAAGCGCGCTCGGCGCAAGCGTTCCGCTGGAATTGCCCTGTAGCGAGGCCGCCTCCTTCGGGCAGGGAACCTTCATCTTCATCAAGGGAGAGTACCAGCACGCAGTCTCCGGATTCACCGCTCTCGGAGCCCGCGGCAAGCCCGCCGAGGTCGTCGGCGCCGAAGCTGCCGAGGAATTTCTCGCCTATCACGGTACCGGCATGCCCGTCGACCCCCACTTAGCCGACCAGTTGGTCCTTTATCTCGCCCTTGCCAAGGGCCCCTCCGTCTTCGCCACTTCGCGCATAACCAGTCACCTGGAGACCAACCTGGCAGTGACTGGGTACTTTCTGGACCTGGCTTACACAATATCCGGCAAGCGCGACGCCCCGGGGACGGTAACCGTAGTGCCGCAAAATCTTGGCGGTAACTGAAAGTTGCAAGGCTGAAGCGATATGGCGTACATCAAAAATGATGTGGAGGTTTCGTGGATTTTAGTGTAGAGTTTTATGAAACAGAAGCTGGAACATCTCCTGTCCAGCAATTCCTGGATGAACTGAAGGTCAGTAACCCGAATGACTTTGCAGCGGTGATTTCCGGCCTGAGAAAACTACGTAACAGTCAGTACCACCGTGAGCCATTATCCAAGCACCTTGGAGAGGGTTTGTACGAGATGCGCCATGTGGGAACGCTGAATACTCGTGTGCTATGGTTTTTCGTGAAGAATCGCCGGATTGTTGCGGTTCATTGCATACGAAATAAAAGTCAGGCAGTTGCTCCCCGCGATCTTGAAACTGCACGAGCACGCATGTTTGATTGGCAGAGGAGAAATACGAGATGACAAAAACTAATTTTGACCGTTACCTTGAAGCGCAGCTTGAAGACCCGGCCTTTGCCGCTCGCCTCGCTGACGCCGATGAGGCTTGGGACGTGTCGATGCAAATTGCCACATTACGCCAGGAAGCGGGGCTTTCTCAAAAAGAACTTGCAAAGCTCCTCAATACTTCGCAGCAGCAGATCAGCCGTTTGGAATCCGCAGATTACGAGGGACACTCTCTCAGTATGCTGCGTCGTGTCGCCGAAGCCCTCCACTCAAAGGTACGTGTCATCTTTGAGCCGATCGAGCCCCTCCCGGCGATGCAAGTTGCTGAAACTCCGACATCGTATGGCCGTCGCTCTGCTAAACATGCTACACAAAAAGAAAAACCAAGTTAGTGTTTCACCCTAATGTGTTATCCGGTCTGGGCCCTAGCTTTTAGCTCCCCCTCCCTTGACGGGAGGGGGTTGGGGGGGTGGGTGAAGCTGCCAACGGAGTCGTATTTGGCGCCTTCCCCCCCACTCGGACCCTCCCCCGCAAGGGGGGAAGGGGGTTTCTGAGGCCGGACCACACTGGCTTCAGACAAATCGAACGTCATCGTACAGGGGGAATTGTGGATTTACAGCTGCACAACAAGGTCGCAATCGTAACGGGAGCCAGTCGCGGCATCGGGCGCTCGATTGCTCAGGTCCTTTCGGCCGAAGGCATGCGCCTGGTCATCGCGGCACGCTCCGCCGACGTCTTGGCAGATGTGGCGCAGTCATGCACCTCGGAGGTCGTCCCTGTGGCGATGGACCTGCGTGTCGAGTCAGAGCCGCAGCGCCTGATCGACATTGCCTTGGAAAGGTTCGGCGCCATCGACCTGCTGGTGAATAACGCCGGTGCGACCAAGCGCGGCGATTTCCTGCAATTAAGCGAATCCGACTGGCAGGACGGTTTCGCACTCAAGTTCTTCGCCGCGGTCCGCTGCTCCCGTGCGGCCTGGCCTCACCTGCAGGCCGTTAACGGCTGCATCGTGAATATTGTCGGCGTTGGTGGCCGCACCGGGAGCGCCGAATTCGCCATCGGCGGCTCGGTCAACGCCGCCGTGCTGAATTTGACCAAGGTGCTGGCCGACCGCGGGGTCACGGACGGCATCCGGGTCAACGCGATCAATCCGGGCGCCATCGCGACCGACCGGTTGCAGCTCCGGATTGCCGCGTTTGCCAGGGACAACGGGATTTCCCTTGCCGAGGCATCCGGGCAAATGGCCGCCCAGCTTGGAATCTCCCGCTTCGGTGAGCCGGAGGAAATCGCCCGGGCCGTCGCCTTCCTGGCCTCCCCTGCGGCAGGCTACAACCAGGGCTCCATACTCGACATCGATGGCGGCCAAACCAGAACCCTCTAAAACAACCCCTGCGATTCAATCTCCCCGGTCAACCAGAGGCTTATTGCGGCCCTCTGGTTGACCACCATATTGCACATGTTTGTCCCTCCTACACCTGTTCTCTTCCTGACCTCTTTGACCATCTTGCACATGTCGATCTGCCGGATCCCGTTTACTCAGGTCCCTGCTTGCCTCACTCTTTGGAACATAGTAAAGTTAGAGACTGATAACATCATTTCCAGTGGCGACCATCCCAAAACCGAGGGCGAAATGATCTTCGCCAGGACATCTGACATCTGCAGGGTGACATCTTAAAGCTTATGTTTAGCGCGATGCAATTGCCGCCGAGGTACCGGGATGCAAAACTCCAAAATAGAAATCCTGCTGATCGAGGACGACCTTGCCGAAGCCGATCGTATTAGTGAGCTGCTCTCGGCTGCCCGGCAGCCGGAGTGCTCCGTGCTGCACGTGCAGGACCTGGAACTGGGGCTGATTCTGCTGGAAGGCCGGAACTTTCATGCCGTCCTGATGGATCTGGGGGATTTGCAGGAGGGGCCGGAGCGCGCGCGGGCCGTGCACAGGCAGGCTCCGCTCACCCCGGTCATCGTGCTGACGGATCCCGAGGGCGAGCGCAGCGCGCTTACGTTGTTGCAGGCGGAGATCCAGGATTATCTGATCAAGGGCGAAATCACCGGTCCCCTTTTGCTGCGCACGATCCGGTGCGCCATCCAGCGTAAACGCGACTCCGAGGCGCTGCGCGAGAGCCATGAGGAGCTGCGGAGGGCGCAGTCCGAATTGCAGCTCATCGCCGACACCATGGCCGTTGGGGTTATCCGGTGCAGCAAAAGCTTCCATTACCAGTGGGTAAACCTTACCTATGCCCGCTGGCTGGGACGCACGCCTGAAGAGGTCATCGGGCATCCCATCGCGGAGATCATCGGCGCGACCAGGTTCCAGGCCATCCTCCCCTACGTGGAGCAGGTTCTGGCCGGGCAGCGGGTCGAACACGAAAGCAGGCTCGATTTCCAGGGACCGGGCCCGGTTTGGATCAACGCGATCTACATGCCGACCTTCGACGCTGCCGGGCATCCGGACGGCTGGGTCGCCGTCGTCACGGATGCGACCGGGCGCAGGCGGGTGGAGGAACAGCTGCGGGAATCCGAGGCGAAATTTTCCAAGGCTTTCCAGGCAGCGCCCGCCCTCATCTCCATCAGCAGTTTGCCCCAGGGGCGCTACATCGACGTCAATGAAGAGTTTGCCCGGGTCCTCGGGTTCCAGCGGGACGAGATCGTCGGGCACACGTCATTGGAGCTGGGGATTTGGGAGACGCCCGGCGACCGCGAGTTGATGATCCGGATGCTGCGGGAAAACAGGAAGGTCCGCGACTTCGAGACCCGCCTCAGGAGTAAGAGCGGCGCCCTGATCAGCGGGCTTCTTTCGATGGAGATCATAAGGATAGACGCGGAGGAGTGCCTGCTGACCATAACCAGGGATGTCAGCGACCTGAGAAAGGCGGAGGAGGCGCGCACCCGCCTGGCGTTCATCGTGGAGTCCTCCGACGACGCCATCATCGGCAAGACACTGGAAGGAACCATCACCAGCTGGAACCAGGGCGCGGAGCGGATCTACGGCTACAGCGCCCTGGAAGCAAAAGGGCGGAACATCTCCATGCTGGCGCCTCCCCAGGTCCCGGACGAGATCCCGCAGATCCTGGAGAAAATCCGGCGGGGAGAGTATATCGAGCGTCTGGAAACCTCCCGCGTCCGCAAGGACGGACGGCTCATCCCGGTTTCTCTGACGATTTCTCCGATCCGGGATGAGAAGGACAGCATCGTCGGGGCCTCGACCATAGCCCGGGATATCAGTGAGCGCAAGCAGGCGGAGCAGGAGATCGGGCGGCTCAATGCGGCGCTGGAGGCGCGCGCCACAGAACTGGAGACCGCCAACCGGGACCTGGAGGCGTTCAACTACTCGGTGGCCCATGACCTGCGCCAGCCCCTGACGGTCATCAACAGCTACTGCCAGGCGATCGACACCATGTGCGGCAGCCAGCTGCAAAGGGAGTGCAGGGATTACGTGCAGGGCGTGTACGAGGGCGCCCTGCGCATGAACCGGCTCATAGAGGCCCTGCTCGATTTCTCGCGCCTGGCCCACGCCGAGCTGCGCCGGGAGCCGGTCGACCTCTCGGCCCTGGCACATGAGGTCGCCGACGAGCTGGTGCTGGCCGAGCCCGAGCGGCGGGTGGAATTCAGGGTGAGCGACGCCCTGACGGCCGAGGGCGACGCGAACCTGCTGCGGGTAGTCCTGTACAACCTTTTGGGTAACGCCTGGAAGTACACCGGACGGCGCGAGGCGGCCCTGATCGAATTCGGCGTGCTGGATAGCAACGGGGTGCCGACCTTCTTCATCCGTGACAACGGGACCGGCTTCGACGAGGCCTACGCGGACCGGCTTTTCGTCCCGTTCCAGCGCCTGCCTGGCGCGGAGGAATTCAGAGGCTTCGGCATCGGCCTGGCCACGGTCGTTCGGATCATCCAGCGCCACGGCGGCAAGGTCTGGGCCGAAGGGGCGCCGGACAAGGGGGCTACCTTCTTCTTCACCCTGGCCGCGAAACCGGCCGACTTCTGAACACCGCACAGCGAGTATGCGCCTCCCCAAAAGGGACGGCGCCGCACCAGAAAGAGAGGTTTCCAATGGCAACTCAGCAACCATCCGCGTTTTCGCTATTGATCGTCGAGGATGACAAGGCGGCACTGGAGGTCATGGTACGCATGGTCAGCCTGAAATACCCCGAGTGCTCCATAATAAAGGCAGGTAACGGCGTGCAGGGGATTGAGCTCTTCAAGGAGCACACGCCGGACATCATCCTCACCGACGTCAATATGCCGGTTATGGACGGCATCGAACTGCTGCGCGCCGTGAGGGCCATCAAGGCCGACGCGTCCTGCATCGTGCTCACAGCGTACAGCGACAAGATCGTGTTCGGGAAGTTCAAGGACCTGGGGGTGAGCGCTTACCTATTGAAGCCGCTTGATTTCCAGCAGCTCTTCGCGGCGCTGGAAAAATGCCGTGCTGCGCTCAAGCCGGAGGCGGCAGAAAGCTGAAAACTGCGGGGGACGGGCTCACATGGGCAGTCAACTGAAAAAAATTATCGTCGCCGTGCTGCTCGTCGCCGCGGCTCTGGCAGGATTGGGCGCCTGGGGCTGGCACGAGTTCAGGCGCAGTCAGAGCAAAAAGGAGCAGATCAGCATCGGGGCGATCGCCTATGACAAAAATGCCCTGATTTATATAGCCGAGGACCAGAAGTACTTTGCCGAAAACGGCATCGAGGTGACCCTGAAGAACTTCGACACGGGGAGTGCCGCGCTGGAGGCGATGCTGGCGGGCAAGATCGGCATTGCCGCCGCTTCGGAATTCGCCGTCGTGGGGAAGTCGCTTCGGAAACCTGGCGATAAATTCCGCATCTTCGCGACCATTGCCAAAACCCAGGACGATTATATCTTCGGTCGCAGGGACCGTGGCATCGGGAGCTTTTCCGACCTCAAGGGAAAGCGGGTCGGTCTCAAGAAGGAAACGGCCGCCGAGTTCTACCTGGGGCGTTTCCTCGACACCAAGGGCCTCAGTTTACGCCAGGTTACCGTGGTCGACATCGACCCCACGCAATCGGTGCGCCAGTTCGCCGAGGGGGACCTCGATGCGATCGTCATCTGGCAGCCCTATGCCTATCGCATCAGGGCGGGGCTGGCGGACCGGATCGTCTCCTGGTCGGCGCAAAATGGCCAGCTGATGTACTGGAATATGATCGCCACCGACGCCTGGCTCTCGGCTCATCCGGAACTGGCGACCCGGGTGGTGCGCGCCCTGGTCCAGGCGGAGCATTTCCTGGCCCAGCATCCGGCGCAGGCCAGGGCCATCGTGCAGCGGTGGCTTGGCTACGACGACGCCTGCATCAACGCCATCTGGCCCGACAGCCAGTTCTCCGTGTCGCTGGACCAGTCGCTGATCGTCGCCATGGAGGACGAAGCCCGCTGGATGATCGCCAATGGCCTGACCGGTGAAAAGGATATACCGGATTACCTGGATGACTACATCCACAAGAACAGCCTCAGTACGGTGAGACCGGAAATCGTCAACATCATCCGGTGATGAAGGCGCCATGAAGATACGAACCCAGATCGACATAACCGTCGCACTCCTCGGGGCGCTTTTGCTCGTCATCTGTTGCCTGATGATACATACCCATCTGCAAATCCAGCAATTGCAAAAGCAGGGCGACCTCGCCGCCAAAATCGAGGAGACCGCCGGCCACATCACCTATCTGACCAACGAGTACCTGATCTACCATGAGCGCCAGCACCTGCGCCGCTGGGCGTCGGAGTACAACGCGATTTCCGTCAGCCTGGCGCAGCTGCAGGTGGAGAGCCCGGATGAAAAGGCGCTGCTGGACCACATCAAGGCCAACTACCGGCGGGTCAGGGAGGTCTTTAACGATACCGTCGCGATCCTCGGGAACAGCTCCCTGGCCAGCACCAGCCCGGCGTACGGCGCGCTGGTCAGGACCCTTTGGAGCCGGATGGGCGTGCAAAACCAGGAAATGGATCTTGCCGCAGCGAGGTTGGTCCGGCTCATCGCTGAGGAAGTGGATCAACTGAATAAGACCAATATAGTCCTCCTCATTTGCCTTTTCGGCAGCCTGGCGCTTTATTTCTTCGTCAACAATTACCTGATATACGCGCGCATCCTGAAGTCGATTGCGCACCTGCAGGCCGGAACCAAGGTCATCGGATCCGGGAATCTCGCCTTCAGCATAGCCGTGGACCGGGACGATGAAATCGGGGAGCTGTGCGGCGCCTTCAACGAGATGACGGGTCAGCTCTCCGCTACCTATCAAAGGCTCGGCGACGAGATTGCCGAGCGCACCCGGGTGGAGCTGGAACTGCGCAAGGCCAAGGATGAACTGGAGGCGCGCGTCCAGGAGAGGACACGGGAGCTGACCGGTGCGTTGCGGAAGCTGCAGGTCGAAACGGAGGAGCGCATCCAGGCGGTGCAGGAGCTGCGCAAGAACGAGCAGATGCTGATCCAGCAAAGCCGGCTGGCGGCTATGGGGGAGATGCTGGTTAACATCTCGCACCAGTGGCGCCAGCCCCTGAACATGCTCGGCCTGAAGATCCAGGAGCTGGGGTTGTCCTACCAGTACGGCGCCTTCAGCGAGGAGCTCCTGGACGACAGCATAGCTAAGGCCATGGAGATCATTCAGGGCATGTCGCAGACCATCAGCGATTTTCAGAGCTTCCTGACACCGAGCATGGCAAAGACGCCTTTTAGTGTGGACCAGGCGATCGCGAAGACGGTCGGCCTCCTCGCGGAGAACTTCAAGTACAAAGGGATCGCCATCGACATCGCCTGCACCGGGGACCCGCAGATCAACGGCTATCCCAACGAATTCGGCCAGGTCCTCTTCAACCTGCTGATGAACGCAAAGCATGCTTTTTTGGAGCGCGGGGTGACCGGTGCCCGGATCACGGTGCGCTCCTGGGTGGAAGACGGCAGGACCGTCCTGACCGTCACGGACAACGCGGGCGGCATCGGTGAGGAGATACTGCCAAAGATCTTCGACGCCTATTTCACCACCAGGGAACTCGGGAAGGGGAGCGGCGTGGGTCTCTTCATCTCGAAAACCATCATCGAGAAAAACATGGGCGGCCGTCTCAGCGCGCGCAACGTTCGCGACGGCGCCGAATTCAGAATAGAGGTGTGACATGGCAGAGCAAAAGTCGCGCTCAGCGTTTTCGCTCCTGATCGTGGAAGATGACCAGGGCGCCCGGGACGTCATGGTCCGCATGATCGCCCTGAAGTTCCCCGCCTGCAGCATCCTCACCGCCGAGAACGGCAAAAGGGGGCTGGAGCTCTTCAGTGAGCACCTCCCCGACGTCGTCATCACCGACGTCAACATGCCGGAAATGGACGGTATTGAAATGGCGCGCGAGATCCGGCGGATACGGGGGAGCGCCACCTACATCGTGCTGACTGCCTACGGCGACCGGAACTTCTTCGACCAGTTCAAGGAGATCGGTTTCTGCGCCTACCTGATGAAGCCGGTTGATTTTAAGGAGCTTTTCGCGACCATCGAGAAGTGCGGCGCCGAGAGCAAGCTGCCGCAGGATTGAGCCACCGGGCGCCCGGGGCTGAGCTGCCGGCGTGCAGCGCCGCGCCCGCCAGGCCGTGGCAGGCCCGGCACCAGCTTAAATTTCGGGAGGGAAACTGATGAGGATCCTGATTGCAGAGGACGAACCTGCTTTTCGCCATATCATGCAAAAGATGCTGGCAGAATGGGGCTACGACGTCGTGGTCGCGGGGGACGGCTCCGAGGCCTGCCGGATCCTGCTGGCGGAGGACGCCCCCAAGCTCGCCATCCTGGACTGGAAGATGCCGGGGATGGAAGGGGTGGAGATCTGCCGCACCATCCGGAAGGAGCAGCCGGAGCACTACACCTACATCATACTGCTGACTTCCCAACAGCGCGATGAGGACCTCATCGCCGGCATGGAAGCCGGGGCTGACGACTACATCATCAAGCCGTTCAAGCATAACGAGCTGAGGGTGCGGCTGCGCGCCGGCAGGCGGATCATCGAGCTGCACGAGGAGCTCTCGGGGGCCCGCGCCGTGCTCCAGGAAAAGGCCACCCACGACTCGCTCACCGGCCTTTTCAACCGGGGCGAGATCCTGCACATCCTTTCCCAGGAGATGTCCCGCTACGACCGTGACGGGGTCTGCTTCAGCATCATCATGGCCGACATCGATCACTTCAAGCAGATAAACGACACCTACGGGCATCTGGCCGGGGACGCGGTGCTGCGCCTGACAGCCCAGAAAATGCAGTCGATGATGCGCCCCTACGATGCGATCGGGCGCTACGGCGGCGAGGAGTTCCTGATCATCCTCCCTGAGTGCTGCGGCGAGTGCGCTCTGGCCTTCGCGGAGCGGCTTTGCTCCCAGATCGGGAGCGTGAAGATGGACACCCCGGAGGGGATGCTGCAGGTGACCGTCAGCCTCGGGGTCGCCTCGAGCGTCAGGAAGATGCGGGAAGGCGAGCAGTTCCTGCTCAAGGCCGCCGACGCGGCCCTGTACCGTGCCAAGGAAGCCGGCCGCAACCGGGTCGAGATGGCCGCGGAGGACACCGCGCCGGGAGGAGGGCACCTGCCGTTCCCGGTCACCGGGGCGCCGCCCTTGCCTGGAGGGGCGGCACCGGCCCTTCCCGGTACCCATGGGGCGGAGCCGTCCCTCCCGGCAGGCGCCGAGTTGCACGGGCGTCTGGCCGCACTGGAGATGGCGGCGCTGGAAAGCAGGCATCTGGAAACCGAGCTCCAGGGCGCCCGGGATTACGCCGAAAACATCGTGGAGACGGTGCGCGAACCGCTGGTGGTGCTCAGTTCCGAGCTGAAGGTGCTGACCGCCAACCAGAGCTTCTACGACACCTTCAAGGTAAGCCCCGGGGAAACCATCGGCAACTACATCTACGACCTCGGCAACCGGCAATGGGACATCCCCAGGCTGCGCCTACTCCTTGAGGAGATCCTCCCCAAGGACACCGTGTTCAACGGCTACGAGGTGGAACACGATTTCGTCGACATCGGCCGCAAGACCATCCTGCTCAACGCCCGCCAGATTTTCCGCAAGGACATCGGCTCCCACATCATCCTGCTGGCGATGGAGGATATCACCGAACGGAAGCGGGTGGCGGCCGCGCTGCAGATCTCCGAGAAGAAATTCACCGACATCTTTCATTCCGTCCCCTCGCTGATCGCCATCTCAAGCCTCGACGAAGGGAGGTATCTCGACGTAAACCAGACGACCCTGGAGACCTTGGGATACCGGCGGGAGGAAATGATCGGCAGGTCCGCACAGGAGCTCGGTCTCTGGGAGGACCCGTCGGAGCTCTCCCGCATCGTACAGACGCTGCAGAGCCAGGGGGCGGTCCGCAACCTGGAGGTGAGGCTCAGGGTCCGGGACGGCTCGACCATCACGGGGCTTTTTTCCGCGCAGCTCATCGACATAGACGGCAGTTGGCGCATGCTCAGCATCGTGAGGGATATCACGGAACGCAAGCAGATCGACGAGGAGGTTAGCAGGCTCAACGCGCGCCTGGTGGAGCGCGCCGCCGAGTTGGAAGCGGCCAACAAGGACCTGGAGGCCTTCGATTACACGGTGGCCCACGACCTGCGCCAGCCCCTGAACCTTCTGAACAGTTACTGCCAGGTCATCACGACGCTGTGCGGCGAGCAGCTCCAGGACGAATGCAGGGGGTATCTCAAGGATTCCTACGAGGTCACCCTGCGCATGAACCGCCTGATAGAGGCCCTGCTCAACTTCTCGCGCATGGGGCACGTCGAGCCGCACCGGGAGGTCGTGGACCTGAGCCAGGTGGCCCGCGAGGTCGCCGGGGCGCTGCAGCAGGCCGAACCTGGACGCCAGGTGGATTTTCGCATTGCCGACGGCGTGGTGGCCACCGGCGACGCGAGCCTGCTGCATGTGGTGCTCGACAACCTGCTCGGCAACGCCTGGAAGTACACCAGCGTGCGGCAGCAGGCGGTCATCGAATTCGGTGTCAGGGAGATCGACCGGGTGCCGACCTTTTACATCCGCGACAACGGAGCGGGCTTCGACATGACGAACGCGGAAAAGCTCTTCTTCCCGTTCCAGCGCCTGCCGGGTGCCGAGACCAGCAGGGGGTTCGGGATCGGACTGGCAACGGTGCAGCGCATCATCCGCCAGCACGGCGGCAAGGTCTGGGCGGAGAGCTCACTGGACCAAGGCGCGACCTTTTATTTCACCCTGTCGACGCTGTGAGATTCCCCGCGCCCAGGCTCTGGACCATTTTTAAACTTGAAATGATTGTTATTAAGCTGTATAAATTTAGCTGTGCCGTATACGGTATAGCGGGAAGCTTGGTAAGGGACTTGGTTGCGGCCATCCTGGATAGGCGGTGCAATTGAGACAAAGGGTGTGGGCGGTATTTCTATGGTCACTGCATTGCAATCAAAAAGGAGGTAGGACATGTCACCAACTTCACTCGTTGCATCCATTGAAAAGAGGCTTGACGCACTGATTGAGCTGAGCCGCAGAAACCAGCATGTGCACCTGGTTCCCGACCTGGCGCTGGCGCGGCCGACCATCACCATATCCCGCGAGTTCGGTTGCGAAGGGTTGCCGGTAGCCCAAAAGGTGCAGGCCCTGCTGCAGGAGAAGACCGGCACCACCTGGGGGATACTGGACCGGGCCACCCTGGACAAGCTGGCAAGTAATCGCGAACTTTCCAATGAAATTTTTAAGAACTTGGGCGAGAAAAACGCCTTCCTCGACGAGATGATGTCGACCATCCTGACGGAGTGGACCAGCGACAAGGACTACTACCAGCTGCTGTGCAATCAGATCATTCCCTTCGCCAAGAGCGGCAATGTCATCATCATCGGGGTTGGTGCGGGGATACTCACCCAGAACATGCCCAACTGTCACAAGTTCCGCATCGTCGCGCCGATGGAGCACAAGATCAAATCATTCGCCCGGCGTCACAACATGACGGAGGAAGATGCGGAAAAGCTGATAGTGAAGCAGCAGAAGCAGCGTACCGCCTTCATCAAGGACTTCCTGAACAAGGACGTTACCGACGTGACCCTGTACGATGTCATCTTCAACAGTGCCACCAATTCCTCCGACCAGATCGCCGACATGATCTGCTACCACATCCTGTCGGCGAAGAAGAAGTGACGCCTGCCGGCTAGGGCCCTCCGGCGCCCAGTTTTTTAAACTGGCGCAAAAAAATGAACGCCCGTCTACCCCTGTTAACCAGGCGGCAGACGGGCGTTTTTTTTCTACTCGTCGTCCTCCGCGTCCGTCTCCTGATAGGCGCTGTAGTCGACCACGTCGTGCCAGAAACGCTGCTGCAGCTCCTTCAAAAGCGGATCCAGGCTCTTGCGGTCCGCGGCGCTGATGCTTATCGCAGAGAACTTCCGGGATAGCTGGCGCACCTTCATGAAGGCGAGCGGGTCGCTCTTCTTCAGCGCCGGGATCAGGTCGGCCTTGTTGAAGACGAGCAGCCTCGGCTTGTTGGCGAGCTCAAGGTCCGCGAGGATCGCGTCAACCTCGCCGATCTGCTCCTCGAAGCGCGGGTTGGCGCAGTCCACCAGATGGATCAGGATGTCCGCGTCCTTCAGCTCCTCGAGGGTCGCCTTGAAGGCGCCCATGAGGGACTTCGGGAGGCTCCTGATGAAGCCGACCGTGTCGGTGATGATGACTTCGCGGTCCATCGGGAAGCGCAGCCTGCGCGAGGAGGTGTCCAGCGTCGCGAAGAGGAGGTCCTCGGTGAAGACCGCGCTCTTGGTGAGCGTGTTCAACAGGGTCGATTTTCCCGCATTGGTGTAGCCCACGATGGAGATAATCGGGATGCCGGCCTTGACCCTTTTCTGGCGCCGCTGGTAGCGGCCGTTGGAAAGCTCCTTCAGCTCCCGCTCCAGGTGGGCGATGCGGTCCCTGATGCGCCGGCGGTCCATCTCCAGCTTGGTCTCCCCCGGTCCGCGCCCGCCGATGCCCCCCATGAGGCGCGACATCTGCACCCCGCGCCCGGTAAGCCGGGGGAGCAGGTACTTCAACTGGGCCAGTTCCACCTGCACCTTGCCGTCCTGGGTGGTGGCGCGCCGGGCGAAGATGTCGAGGATCAGCTGGCTGCGGTCGATCACCTTCATCTCGGTCAGCTCCGAAATGGAGCGCATCTGGGTCGGGGAGAGCTCCTGGTCGAAGACCAGCATGGTCGCGCCGAACTGCAGCGCCTTGATCAGCACCTCCCGGATCTTCCCTTCTCCCAGCAGGTAGCGCGGGTTGAACTCCTTGGGACGCTGGATGACCGTGTCCAGCACGCCGACTCCCGCGGTCCTGGCGAGCTCCTTCAGCTCCTCCATGGAATCGAGCGCCTCCTCGAGCGGGCTCTTGGTGACGGAGATCAGGATGCCGCGCTCCTCCCCGGTGGCGACGACGCTCCCCTCTTTGAGTCCGCGCTCCAGGGCGTACTCGAGCGTCTCCACGAAGGAGCGGAAGTTGAGCTCGTACTTGGCGAAGGGAAGCGTCGGGTTCACCTGGTAGGGGAGGGCATTCGCCTCGGGGGGGACCAGTTCCGCGGTCTGGATGGAGAAGCGTTCGGGGTTCTGGGTCAGCTGGAGCGCGGCGATCAGGTCGAGGCGCAAAAGCGAGAGGTCGGTCAGGTCGTCATCGGAAAGCGGTTCGCCCTTCAGGTGGGTGTGCACCAGGCGCAGACCCCGCAGCAGCCTTTTGCCCATCGGGTAATCCGTCAGAGTCGGGATCAGCAGCCCCCGCTCGTCGCCGACCACCACGTAGGCCACCTCGCCGATCCGGTTCACCAGGATGCCGAGCTGGCGCCTGATTTCCAGGGAAATCTCGGCGAGTTCCCGCGCGAGTTCCAGGGTGATCACCTCGGAGGGGCTGGTGCGGCGGCGGTAGAGCCTTTCCAGTCGTTTGACCTGGTTTGGTTTAAGTCCTGTCAGGTTGCCGTGTAGCTGTTTGATGATGGTCCTCCCGATAGTCATAAGAAACAGAAAAAACTTTAACGCAAAGACGCAGAGACGCAAAGACGCAAAGTAAAAAGACGCAGAAACAAAGAGAAAGAAACTAGGAAGCAAAGACACGAGGGAACAAAGAGCAGGATCAGGGTTCTTTTTGGTTTTACCCTGATTTGGTTTTTCTTTGCGACATTGCGGCTTTGCGTCTTTGCGTTAAATCTTTTGATCTTGAAGTAGGTTGTGTAACTACATTCCGATGACGTTATAGCCGCTGTCGACAAAATGAATCTCCCCGGTGACCCCGCTGGAGAGCTCGCTCGCCAGGTAAACCGCGGCGCCGGCCACTTCTTCCTGGCTTATGTTGCGGCGCAGCGGCGCCTTCCCCGCCACATGCCCGGCGATCTGGCCGAAGCCGCTCACCCCGGCAGAGGCGAGGGTCCTCAAGGGGCCGGCCGAGATGGCGTTCACCCGGATGGCGTCGGGGCCGAGCGCCTCGGCGAGGTAGCGCACGCTCGCCTCCAGGGCGGCTTTCGCCACGCCCATCACGTTGTAGTTTGGGAACACCTTCTGGGCGCCGTAATAGGTCATCGCGATGATGCTGCCGTTTCTGCCGAGCATGAGCGGAGCCGCCTCCTTCGCCATGGCGATCAGGGAGTAGGCGCTGATGTCGAGGGCCATGGCAAACCCTTCCCTGGTCGTGTTCAGGAAGTTTCCCTTCAGCTCATCCTTGTTGGCGAAGGCGACCGAGTGGATCAGGATGTCCAGTCCCCCCCAGGCCTTGCCCACCGCGGCGAACAGCTCGGCAAGATCCGCGTCGCTCCTGACGTCGCAGGGGAGCACCAGGGGAGCCCCGATGCTTTCGCCCAGGGGGATCACGCGCTTGGCCACGGTCTCGCCCGCGTAGGCAAGCGCCACCTCCGCCCCTTCGCGCCGGTAGGCCTTAGCCACGGCCCAGGCGATGCTTTTATCATTGGCGACCCCGAATATGAGTGCCTTCTTCCCGTCAAGTAGACCCATGCAGTCTCCTCCTGGTTGTCGCCCGGCAGATTAACTGTTTCTACTGTATCAGGCAACCTAATAGCTGGTGATAATAATGAAAAATATGTTCTTTGGCAAGTGCCATGGCTTTGACGGTGGTCTGCCGGAAGGTGGGCGGAAAGGGTCGGGGTGAGGGAGTGTGGCACGCGCTGGGCGCTCCCGTAGGAGCGCATTCCTGCGCGAAATTAACTGTGCTGCAGGACACTCCTACGGGATTTTCTCGTACCTGCCGATCACTGGGAAGCCGGAGGCTCCTCCGCTTGCGCGACTTCGGCTTCCCTTTTCCCAGCGGCTGTTTCTGCAACCTCGGGGGGAGGCTCTGGCGTCGTGAGGCGCAGCTCAATGGCGGCCAGCCGCCCGTCCATTTCCTCGACGAGAAGGAGCGTCCGATCAACCTTTCCCTTGATGTTGAAGATGACGAACGGCAGTATGAACCAGATCACCGTCAGGAAAAAGCCGATGATCGAAAGCATCATCATGAAACCGCCGAAGACTTCCATGCCCCCTCCGTTCAGACCGCGGCCTGGTTTGTCTGGCTTTGTTCCAGCGCGCGTGCCAGCTGGTCCGGGCAGGAGGTGTCCCCCTGGCAGGCGATCCCCTTCAGCCGCCTGATCGCCTCGCTGACCTGCATGCCGGCCACCAGTGCGGCCACGGCCTGGGTGTTGCCGGCGCAGCCGTTCACAAATTCTGTGTCGACGATGACGCCGTCCTGTATCTCGATCTCGATCCGGGTGGCACAACTGCCGGAGGTTTCATAACTAAGGCGCATCGGTTTTTTCTCCTGGATTGTATGATGGTTGTGATCAGACACACCCGCTTTCGGTGCGGCCCATCAGCATATACCTGCAGTCGGGGGAAAAGTCAATCGGACAGACGCAGCAGCGCCTGCGCCATGGTGAGCCGCTCGGGGACGGGGGAATTCTGCAGGTAGAGCGTGTTTATCGCCGCCAGGGTGGCGTTCAGGCGCTCCAAGTTTATTACCGCGCTGCCCGGGATGCTGGTCGCAGTGCGGAAATTCTCCGGGCAGAAGTCGACCCCGCTGGCGCCGTCGCGATTAATCAGCAGCGGCAGGCCGTGGGTGCGGCAGATGATGGGGCGCGCCAGGTACAGGAGGCAGAGTCCGTCCTGCAGCAACGGGCAAGGGGCATCCGGGGACGCCGCGGCGGCCGCCCGGAGGATGACCTGGGCTTGCTGGTCGGGGAGCTCGCGGAGCGCCCGCAGCAGCGCGGCCGCTTCGACGGCGAAGATGGAGAGGTGGCGGCAACAGGCGTCGCAGCCGGGGCGGCAGGAAATCTGGGATTCGAACTGCGTCGCGGTCTGGCTGCACATCTCGTCCACGCGCAGCAATAAGGCCCGGTAGTTGTCTAGACCCGGCATCGTCTCAGCTCGCCTCCTGCAGGGTCTTGCAAAAGGCCTGCATCAGTTCTTTGTTCAGGTAGAAATACGGTTTCTCGATAGTGCCGCTGAATCCGAAGGCGCAGAAGTTGACCATGACCGGATCGTCGGTCCGGCCGCTGGAGACGAAGCCCTTGGCTGACGGGTCGATTTCCAGCAGGCGCTGCATCGCCTCCTCGCCCCCCATGCCCCCCGGGATATTGAGG
>TBL_comb47_HYPODRAFT_10003545_pt1 | contig 18403 bp, 21 predicted proteins | sample TroBogypolimnion_40_FD_10682 | JGI IMG/M metagenome (IMG submission 10682)
CTTCTGCGAATCTCGGCCCAGTCATTCATATTGCTATACATGCTTCATTGTTAATGAAGATGCCGCACTTTTGAACCGCCCCGTCACACACATGACCCCGCCGCACTTTTCAGCCGCCGTTTACAAGGGTGGTCGGGGTGGGGCGTCTGTGAGAAATTTGGGCTTTTTCTCGCCTAATTTCGCTGCGTTACGTGGCAAAAGCACCAGTTAAACAAGCAGTTTTCAGCGATTCTCGTTCTAACGGCCATTCTAACATTTCGCTGATTTCAGGTTAGAAATGAGGTGAAAACCTCACTGGTCTATGGTAGATTTCTCACTGTATGAATACCACCAAAACTATTGATAACATTGAACAAAACACAGAATTAAAATGGAGCGAGCGAAGGGATTTGAAACATAAAAAAGGGATTTTTATTTTCCATAAAACCTTCAATTTTAACTAGTTGCAACTATAACAAAATTCTCTGTTTCCGCCTAAAAATGCGTTTTGATGCACATCTCGTGTAGCAAGAAGTTGCAACTTCTTGCGGAATTTTCCGCCGTCTCTCGACGAAAAAACATTACCACAGGCGGCCAAATTTGCGAGGCCATAATTCATAAATTTCACCTCAATAAAATTATCTGAAAAAATTCCGTAGCCACCCGCAGCTACCGCAGTCACCCCATTATAAATTCCATATTTTTCCATGTAAAACTCGTCGGTTTACGGATGCCTTACTGCGGTTACTGCGGGCGGATGCGCCGCCCAACCATGATTATCGGGAGGACATTCATAGTGAGTCCTCTCGGACACGGCATATGCGAATGCAATCGGTGCCGCAGTCACACGCGATCTTTCACGAGCGCACCGACATAGGTCCAGTGATACGCGTAATGATTATTTTTTGCATCGACGTCTGTAAATATCACTTGCAAATCGAGTAGCCGACTCGTTGCGCCACCAAAGATAGCAGCAAATAATTTTGCTGCCTCTGGATTTTCTTTTTCGATCGCTTTTCCAGTATCGTGCGAAAAATAGCTCATTTTTTTGACAAATTGCAAAAACTGGAGGCATTCAATATTTAGCTGCCTTAAGGTTCGTTCTGCAGCCGCATGTTGTTCACGCAATGCTGTTGCGATTGCATGTGTTAGATAACCCACGAGACGCTCTTCAGCCTTTTCAATCTGAGTGTTGTCGTTCAACTCATATTGGAATGGCCAACGACGTTGGAGCAGATGAAAAATCAAGTCGTCAGGCTTTTTATCACCGATGGTATTCATCACACCTATTATTCTTCGCCACCCAACAGATTTTGCCGCGTAACCAAGTTCGAGAATGACGTTTGCATTTGGAAACTTCTGTAACGTCTCGGATTGTTGATCTGCTTTATGCGGCCACGCTTGGCCCACAAGAGTCAAGTCACCAAGAAAAGCTGCACAGGTATCAATTTTCTGGAAAATGGTTTCTGGAATTGAAGGTGATCCGCTCACGTCTTTGGTGTCTCGATCTACGATTATTCCCGTTTTGAGTCCGAGCTCTTTTGAAGCATTCTCTGCTGACCGTGTTAGAGCCCGTTCGATTACTTTCTGATTAAATTTCCGGTTTGTGTCGCTCTGCCATGAATAAAAGATTGTCGGGGCTTCCATGTCAAAAATGCTACTCGCTACGCTTAAGAAGTGCCAGAAGATCCGAGGCAGGAAGAGGATGGGATAGAATGTTGTAGCTGCAAGGGAAGAGCAACCGGTTTGATTCCTCGTTTCCGCAGCCACCCGCAGCAACCGCAGTAACCCTTCACAGAACCTCATACGGTTAAATGTAGTTTGATGTTTTAGGAAACACTGGCTGCGGTTACTGCAACTGGCTGCATGGTTGGAAGTGTTAATTTTTCCACGGCTTCAGATAGGGCAATTTTTTGGCCCGCCGATAATAACAAGTTAACGTGCCGGCGCAGAAACATCCCTCCAGATAAATATGGAACGGATGGCCTTCCGGCTTCGGTTTCAAAACGAAGTCGGCCTGGCCAAGTGCGATGGCCAGCACCAGCGGATTTTGCGAATGGTCATCAAACATGATTTCCAACATCTCTTTCCGCTGGAGTCGATCCACGCCCCGGGTGATGACAGCCTCCTTCGCTTGCAGCATTTCGGGATACAAGTGGAAGTGCTCATCCGGCACCAGCAACCGGTAGGCTCCTGCGTTGGCGGATAGGAGAAATCTTCCACGGGTGTTCCATTCCGTTTCCCAGAAATTGGTATTGGTGATTAACGGCCCGTCATTTCCGATGATTATCAGTGAATTCATATTTTTGTATTTTGGATGTGATTCAAACCATCGAATTAGTTCCACCTCACTGGGTCGTTCACGGATTTGTAGCCTTGGCGTTCGAGGATATGGCTGGCAATAATCCGCTCCCCCTCTGTCGGCGGGTTGGCTGGCAGCAGATTAGTAAACCTTCCAGATAAATCAGCTGATGGAACAACGGTAGGCTTACCCAATTTCGGTTTTTCAGTGCCGTTGCGAATGATGGGATACGTCCAGATTTCCGAAGGATGCCCCCGCATTTCAATGCTCAATATGACCACCTCTCGACGGTCGGGGTGTTCTGAAGGCCGAGCGGTGAGATCTTTACAGAGCCAAGATTCGGCGATAAAGGCAATCGCTTTGGCGGATTCTGCCGTGCACAAAAGGGTGACAAGTTCAGCAAATTTGTCCTTCGCCTCATTATCCGTTAGGCGTGGCAAAACATTTAGCGCCTGACTGTCAGTAAAGCAGGTCAGGACCGTTGCCATTTTACCAGTATGGGCAAACTGGTTTTCAATGCCCATTTGGGTGACTTTGCGGATTTTTTCAATGGTTAGTTTCGTGAGTGTTTTTTTATTTTTCATAGTGAGTTTTTATGTTTGGCAATTTTCACTTTTTGAATTTTTTTAGGCGGAGCCTAAAAAAATGAACTTGTTGGGAAGATTTTGAAGATACTGGCCCGCGATAATTTGATTGTCGCGCAACCGTCGGTCGGCCAAATCACCGTAGGCAATCAGGACGCTCGGCGCTCCGGCAGTTCCGCCTTTATCACCGCCGACGTGATAGAAAGAAAGACGACCGGTGATGAAGAACAATGACGTGGCATGAGGCCAGACATGGTTTTGGAACCACTGCGTATCCGTCCGAGCGAAAACGAGCGCGAGACAATTGTTGTGCTCGGCACAACGGGCGAGCCAGTCGCCGGTCTTCGGTCCGTAGGGTGGATTGCACCAAACCAGTCCCTGCCATTTTTTCGACAGGCCATCGTCGTCGATGGTGAAGTGATTGGTTGCTGTTGCCCAGGGACGTTTGACCGGCGCACAGGGGTCGAGGTCAAACGGGCCGAATGCCCGGATGATTTCCGGCGGTGTCAGCCATTCTTCCTTGCCGTGCTTAAGATTCCGGTCGTGCCGGAAATTACCGAGTTTGATGGTTTTGTGACTGCCGACGCTGTCGGTGTCACCCGCGATTTTCCGAATGAATGATTTTTTCATCGGAATCGCGTTTGACGGCGATTCCAATTTGGGCAAAGTGCCCGCTCAGTAATACAGGACTTTCAATTCGGAAACGAACTCCGGCGTGGCGCGCATGATAACCGGATCAATGGGATGAATGAATCCGTCGAGGATGACGACGTTCTTGGGATACAGGTCAAAAACCAGAATGAATTTTTGGAAATGAAAATATGCGCCGTCTCCAATTTTTTGGTAGCTGGCGGATTCCATGGCCGCGTCAACATCCTCCAGCATGGCCGGGCCACCTTTGAAGAATGGCATTTGCGTGCGGATGCTCGGTCCCTGCACGGTTCGCCGAACGCCTAGCAGTTTTATTTCTGAACCAAATTCTTCGTTGGCGATATTGATGCGGTCTAGGTATTCGCCGACGGTCGCGGCATTTATATTGTTTAGCGCCAAACCTCCGCCAAAGCCTTTGTCCGCACGAGTTTCCTTGATGACGAGAAGTTTCTCCGGCTTGAAGCTGACTGCGTGCTCGAATCCGCCCTTGTCGGTTTTAAGTGCCGACTCAAAGATTAAGTCGTTTTCTTCGGCCCAGTCGTAGAGTCGCTGTTTTTCGGCTTTGGCGCGTTGGATTCTTTCAGCGTCCAATTCATCATGCGAAGGTATTGGTCCTCGACTTCCTTGGACGTAATCGGCTGCTTGTCGGGCCAATCGGTCCACCCGGCCAGCTTTGGTTTTGGTTTCTGAGGTGCGCACATTTCGTATTGGCGATTTAGATTTCACACCATGACCAAGGGGGACGTACTGATAAAAACTACGCTATTCGAGCGCCAACTGGGACCACTGGGCGGATTCTAACCGATATTTCATCATAGACAGGAACACGTAGTTCTTCCGCAACCTCAATCGACAGAACTAATCCATACTTAATTGACCCCTCAAGGGAACTGGCATCGGCGCGACAGTTGACTCTGATAACCATGGTTTCATCTTCGGCGAAAGCTGACGCGCGTTCTCCCTCAAATATCTCATGTTGCACTGTACCGTTTCGTGCGGATCGCCATTCGGTGTCCTCGCGTTTTGTTGCGAGCTTTTCATTCTCGATATCAAACCATAGTGCAGCACCCCGGTAGTTTCGGTGACGCGGATGAATTGGTGTGAGCCAAGCCAAGGTAACGACGATACGCCTTAGCCCCCGAACGCCGCTCAAACTTGGCGGCAGAGGTATGCGATACACATGGGCTTCGTCATTGGCTAATTCTCCACAGCCGAGCATCGTTGCACGATGGTCAGCACCCAAAAGAGATTCAAACGGTTCAACAAATCCAAATCCAAGAAACCGCGCCGCCAAACGCCTGAACTTGTCCTCGCGCATATCTGCTGGCTTCAAAACGGCTTTCAGATGGTCATATGCAGCCCCCCAAGCGGCAGTATGAACGAGCATAGCTTTTATTAGGACAGCCGCATAATTGTCAGAAAGCCTATCGCCACCAGCCTCCGCTCGCAACGACACTAACTGCTCATAAAGGAAAGCCGCCGAGCGCGTAGCCAGTGCTGTGGCATTACTTGTTCCTCGCGAATGTTTTTCCCGGTTCAATTGTCCCGGTGCGGCGGCGGGAGTGGCAACTAGAATGCCTGGAGCAACAGTTGCTGGCGCAACCTCTAGTGTTGAGTTCTGATGAGCGTTGCCTAAACGTTCTGAAAAAAACTGCCTGCCTCCTGGGAACAACACGTCTGGCTTGGTCGAGTTTCTAAATCCACATCCTAAGCCGTTGACCGGACTCGGCAACGGCTCCGTGTGAAACGGATTTATCCGATGAGCAATGTTCAGCACAGGTCCAAAGTCACTGTGCCAAGCCCCGACAGTAATCGCATTTATAGAATCTGAGGGGGCTAAAATTCGCCTCAGCCGCAAGTCTCGTTTTATTGCCTTCAGGAATTCAGCCTCACGAGCCTGTGGAGATAAACCGGCAAAGGCCTCGCGGGCAATATCCAATACAACAGCACCAGAATGATTTCCCGCACTAACGCAAAAGAGAACGTTGTATTTTGCGGCCAACCAATCAAGCAGTCTTCCCCACGAACTAACTGCGTTATGAAACTGTTGCAGCGGATCACCGATTGAAAAGTTGATTACTTTGACGGTAGGGGCAGCTGGTGGAGTTGCTCCATCAGCTTCGAATAATCGTCTCACAGCCCGATGAGTCAGGTCGAGCGCGTTAATGCCAAACGGAATTCGCTCGTCGCGCGTATTGTTCCAAGGCTGAGGATCTGGCCGCAAAACTGGGCGCACATACAGTGGATGCGGCAAAGGAGGCCGAGGCGCGTTTAGGTCACCGTGAAGAATAATCGAAGCCATTGTCGTCCCGTGAGCACGCTCATTTGCGGCATAGCCTGATGCGTAATCGTCGGAGTCATCGACACGCAAGCGCCCAGCAAGACGAATATGATTTTCGAGCGGCAATCCATCCAACAATGCAACGGTTGCATTACCGCTCGGCATTGCTGCCGGCAACGGGGCAACTGGTTCCTGCAGATCGGGATTAGCTTGTCCTGGCAGCACGGATTGCCCTGAGGGCCGGAAGAACATCACTGAGCTGTCTCCCAATAACTCGACTTCTTGCCGATCTACCAGCCGACGTATTTCCGAAACAGGCAACTTTACCACGGCCGTGTGGTAGCAAATCGCATCCAGTTCGCAAACCGAAACAACCTCACCTCGTAGCCGAGTGATAACACGGCGTATTCGTTCAACCGCCGCGGCTCGTTGTTGAGCCGTTTGGCGGAACCACAATTCAATTTCAAACGGGACGGTTGTCACATCACCCGATTCTGCGGCTTCCTTCCAATACTCAAGCACTCCCGTTTCCAGCAAACGGTCCTCCGGTGACCAGCGACGCACATCACGCAAATGGCTAAACAATTCATAGAATGGACCAAACCCGAGAGCAGCTCTGCCACCGGCTTGAAAGGCTTGCCAGAGACCAAGCAACTGTAGAAGTGCTTGCTGGTTGCTCATAACGAGAAAAATGCGTCCAGTAAGAGGCTCGCCCGCCTTCCCTACTTTGTAAAAATCGTCATCAGGGGCAATGTCCTCGACATCCCACTCTGCAAGAAAGTCCAAGCCGGGGACCAGTCTCGCAGCGTTTAAGAAGTTTGCCACTGAGCCAACTGTTTCAAAAACTATTACCTCTTCCGGAATTTGGCCAGCAGCCGAAGTTCTAAATTCAACCGTTCTTTGCTCAATATAAGCTCGTAATATTTCAAAACGCGGACCCAGACGTTGGCCTTGCCTACCTCTGCCAGGCACATGAGGGGGGCTGCCGCCTCCTGGAGGGCGACCTCGTGATGCCCGTGCAGGCGCTGGCAAAACAATGAGGGGCCGTTCCGGCATGGCTTAATGACCCTTCCTCCTAGCCCGTAACTTCCATTGCTCAATTCTCTCCAAGAGAACAGACGCGGCTTCCTTTTGGTTTTGGGAAAGCACTATACGACGAACGGTATCGAGGGCGAATTCTTCCATTTCGGCGAAGCTCTCAAATTGAACACGCTCGGCGATTTTCTTTGGTGAAAGATTGGTCGGCAACTTCCATCTTTCACCAGCCAGCCGAAACCACTCTATAATCTGAGCCGGAGTCGGGCGTGGAAGTTCCAAGCGAAGCTGGAATCGTCGCCAAACCGCGCGATCCAACAATTCCTGATGATTGGTTGCAGCCACTACGACCACGTAGCTGGGCAATCGGTCAATTTGTAACAAAAGAGAACTCACCACTCTTTTGATTTCGCCAGTATCGTGGACGTCTCCGCGTTCTTTTCCGAGCGTGTCGAATTCGTCAAAAAACAAGACGCAGGGGCGCGAACCGACGTGGTCAAATAGTTTGTTCAGTCGGCTGGCCGTCTCGCCCAAAAAACTGCCAACCACGCCCTCGTAGCGAACAGTCAATAAAACGACACCCAACGCCTGCGCCAGTCCCTCAGCAAGACAGGTTTTACCATTTCCCGGAGGACCAATTAACAAGACACGGTTTCTTGGCTCAAGATTATGGGAACGCAACAAGTCTGCACGCTGTTGCTCTTCGATAATCTCGCGACAGGCTTGCCGGACTGGCTGAGACAGAACAAGGTCGTTAATGTTGCGCTGAGGAATTAATTCGTGCAGAAAACTTTGATGGGTTCCATTCATCAAAACTGGCTGTGGAATTGAAGTTTTTTCGTTTTTCCGCAAGGCTTCATCGAGTTGCTCCGCAAGCACGTGATGCTGTTTTCCTCGTTCTTCCGCAATAATGGCGTCAACGGTCCGGCGAAACAGGTTTTGATCACCCTGCACGCCGGCCTTCACTAAACCGAGCAATAAATCTGACCTAGCCATTGTGCGTTGATTCTATTTGCGCTTGACCATGAAGCCCAGCAAAAAGCCCGCACTCAATGGGAGTGCGGGCGGTTGTGTTAAGCTGCGACCTCTGCCGATTCGCTGGCCGGTGTTCCGTCGAACTTCGTGCCCAGGATGAAGTCGGCGGCTTTCTGGGCCTGCGCTGCGGCCTGAACGATGAGCTTGTTGTCGTTCTGCAACGCCTCCAGCCAGTTCTGCAAATACGCGGCAGAATTCTGAATCGTGTTTTCAATGCCGGCATGACCGCAGAGAAACGCCGCGCCAAGCTCGGCGACAAGTTCCTCGCGACAATACGGATTCGAGCCAAAGCCGGCCGATTCCGTAAGCGTCGGGCGATTCAACCGCGATGCGTGGCCGGTCGCATGGGTGAGCTCGTGAAACAACGTGGCGTAGTAGTCTGCCTCCGTGTCGAACCGTGCGCGATCCGGCATCGCCACGATGTCAACGCTCGGCGAGTAAAACGCCTTGGCGAGTCCGTGCTTAATCTCCGGCCGCTTGGGCATGAGCGCGACGATGTCCTCGGCGGTGGTGTTCACCGTTGCCGGCGTTGCTGCCGGTGCGGGAACATTTTTCAAATCTTGGCATTGGGCGACGTTGAAAACACTGTAGAGCCGCAACACCGTATAGTGTGATTTTTCACCGGTGATTTCGTCTTCGGTTTCCTGCCGCTTGCCAAAGATGACGGGGCACGCCTTTTCACCTTTCTTGATGCTGCCGCCAAGCTCCTTGGCCTGCCGGAATGTCAGCCAGAACGGCGATTCGTAGCTCATGGCGTGGAGCAACAAAACATTCATGCCGCGATACGGTTTCTTGGTCACGAGGTTGCGGGGCAATCCGGTGGAGACTTTCCAAGGTTTTTGCCACGGCACTGTGCCAGCTGCAAGCATGGCGATGATTCTTTCGGTGATAACTTCGTAAACGCTGCCGTGTTTTACACCCGCTTTTTCGGGATGGCTCAAGAGTCCAGACTTTTTGTTTTGGATTTCGATTTGTGTATTCATGGTATTTTTTTTGATACGCCCGCTTTCGGTCTGGTCTGTCGTCCTTCACCCCAAATCGCCCGCGCCGATGGGCGGCCAGCGGAGGTCGCCTTCAGGAGGAACCGCGTCCGGCCTCCGGAGGCAACAGCGGGCGGGTGAGGACGGCGGAGCAGAGACTGGAAGGCGGAGCTAAAAAACTACCTGAACCAAACACTCTCCGCGCAGCGGGCGCGACGGGCAGTCGCGTTTCATCTGGCTCGCTTGGAAATTATCGGCACCGGGAGCGCAGAGCCAACGGAGCGATGGTGACGTAATTCACAAGGGAGCACCGATGGGTGAGCGCAAGTCTTGGCTGCTGACGTGGCCCTGCCCGGCAGGCTGACAAGTCTTGCGCGATGGGGAGATTCCAACGGAGTCGAGAGGTGCCGACCTTTTCCGCCGGGTCTGAGCCGACGCAAGGCCCAGAATCAAAACGCATTCGGGGCTAGATTTCTCAAGCAGCCGGGCAATAGAATGCCGGCGTGATTATCGAGAGATGTCATCGCTGCGTAGGAAACCCAACTTGCCAAAATCAGGTGGTGAGCGATTGCGTCCCCGTTCCGGTGTTTGGAAATATCGTCAGTCCACATTTGAAGGTAGTCACGATTGGATTAAACCCGGCGTTAAACGAATTCTATGCTGACGGGATTCCCAAAGCCCGGAGTCAACGGCTGGCGGTCCTGGCAGATTACCACGCTCAATCCCGGACAGATTTACGCGATGAAGATGTGTTGGATGCAAAAGGGCGTCGTGAAATATATTTCCGGGATCACAAGCGCGACTGGCATTCCTATTTTGAAAAAATGGAAAGCGTGCTGACGCGCGTGAGTCCGGCCTGGACTTATGCGATGTCCAGCGCGGCGCATATTGACTTGGTCGCTTGCGCCACACAAAACCGGTGGAGCAAATTGACCGGAGATTGCCAAACTGCACTGATTCAGAATTGCCGCGAACATTTTCTGGCTAGTCTGTCACAGTTGCCAAATGGCACGGTAATTTTGTGTGATGGCCCACGAGCTACGAATGAGATTCAAAAGTTGGGTTTGCGGGTTGAAATGAAGCCGGCGCAACTCATCAACGTGCGTGATGTTGGCAGAGGGGATACCGGTTGGCAGGGTGACTTGTTCCTGGGCGATAAAACATTCCCGCTGCGCGGGTGGTCTTCGCAGGTCAGCCGGCTCCCGGCTGTCTGGCGAATTGATTTAGCCTTCTGGATTCACGGCACGCTTTTTCCCGGCCCGACTTGGCCCAGCGCGCAAGCCACCAAGAATGATTTCCCTGCCAAATTTACTTTTTCATATGGTGGTTGGGAAAACCCCCGCCTCGTTGAATGGACGGATGGCGTTCTGGTTATCAACCATTATGGCATGGCCAGCCGTGGGTCAGGCACAAAAGTTTGTCCAAGCAACGAGGCGTGGCGACGGTTTTGGACATCGGTTGAGAATTTGAATGTTTGGCGCTGGCAGCCCGAATACAACAATGATCAGGTGCTCGATGGGCTTCAATGGTCGCTCACGCTTGAACACAATGGCCGCAAGGTCTCCAGTGAGGGTTCCAACGCTTTTCCAGGATTCGAGGACGGGCCAGAATTTCCGGATACCTGTGAATTCGCCAAGTTTCTCAAGGCCATTGAAGCGTTGACCGGCCACAAAATTGATTGAAAGGCACAGAATGCTGACGGTCCAGCCGTAAACAAAACCCGCGTTCCGGCAGAGGGACGCGGGCGGTTTGTGTCAAATGCCTTGGCCGTCGCCGGTCATAATTTGGGCGGCTTGATGCTTCTGCCAAACTGCTGTGCGGTCTTCGGCGTAGAGGTCGCGAACTTTAGCCTGGGCGTTTTCATCCAGTTGGATGACCGCTCGGTGCGCCAAGTCGTAGAACAAGTGCCACCGTGCCCGCTTGTAAATCTTCGGCTTCTGCTCGTGTAACCAAAACAGGATTGCGCGAAGGGTGTCGGCAGTGTCGTGAGTCAGTTGGTAACGGGGGTGAGTGGTGCCCGGTTTCAACTGCGCAAGGGCGCTTCGCTCGCCGGGGAACACCTCGGCGGCGAGTTGCTGCGCCTCGGTCTTGGTGCGGGTCAGTTTGGGAAAATTTATCGGGGTCATAAAATCAAGCGGGCATGGCTTCGTGGATGAGTTCAAGGTCACGATCTTCGGCCATGCGATAGGCCAGAAGCTCGGCGGATTTGAAATGGTGCAACCGATACACCGTGCCGACGGGTTCGCCGTCGTCGTTGCCGACAAACACCGTCCAGACGGGAATTTCTTCGCCTTCGTCGTCAACATCGGATTGCGGGCCATCCAAGAAAACGCCGCGCCATTGGTGTCCGATGGGCTTGGAGTCGGCGTGGCTGGCAGTTTGCTTTTCCTGCCAGCATTGGGTGCACATATATTCACGCTGGCCGGTGCGGTCGCCGTGCCAGTAGGCATTGAGATTCCCACAGTCGCAGGGCGGGCGTTGGGGTGTGGTGGTGGTCATATTCATTTGATTTTCCGGTTCAAGATTTCGCATTCGGACTGCGGGGAAATTCGGAAGGTCTTGGGCGGCGGCTGAAATTGCACCGGGCCGCGAAACCGCGTCTCGAATTGACGTGGGGGCTGATTCATCAGAACCACGGCAGAGCAATCATTCACCCGCATGACGCGGCAAAGCCGGTTGTCAAAGCGGATGACATCGCCAGCGCGTAGGCGATGCGGGTGCGTATCGGAAGTGAGCCAGATGACGCCGACAAATTCTGTTTGGTTCGGGTCAAAGGAAAAGCGTTTGGAATGTTTCATAAAATCAGGCGTAGAAATAGCCATTGGCGCGGAGACTGGAAAAACTCGGCCGGCCGATGACGACGTGGTCAACCACCTCAATTTTCAAAAGCTGGCCGGCGCGGATGAGGTCGCGGGTCACTTTGATGTCGGCTTCGCTAGGTGTGTGGTCGCCGCTGGGATGATTGTGCGCTACCACAATGGCGGCGGCAGAGGTCATTACCGCCAACCGGAAAACGGAGGTCGGGCTTACCAGCAACGTGTCGAGCGTGCCAATGGAAGCGAGTTGGTGTCCCTTCGCACGGCGGCGGGTGTTCAAAAGAATCACCGCCAAGCATTCCCGCTCGTTGTCGAAATAGGGGTTGGTGGCGATGTGAAGATGCCAGTAGGCCGCAACCTTGTCGGGCGTGTCGCACGTCTGCAAATCCATCGGCGTGGGACATTCCCGCAAAGCTGTCACTTTGTATTCATGTGGCTGTGATTGAAACTTGAACGGCTGAATCAACGACTCAATGCCGGGTAATTCGGGGGTGTTGGTGTCCGTTTTCATAGTCTCCCTCCGCTGTCTGCGCTCAACTGTTCGGGTCGGCTCCGGAGCCTGAAATTTGTTTTTTTGTGAGTCTTCATGGTCTTTTTTTTGTGCGCTCTGCTGTTCGGTTTCGGTCCATCGCCTTCAACGAGTAGGCCGCGAAGCAGGTGCGGCGCTGGGATGTAGGCTTCAGCAGGGGCCCAGAACGCCCGCCTGCGGAGACGGCCAGTGAGGCGATGGAACGAACGACGGCGGACGCAAAAGGGACCTGAACTACGGTTGTGTTGTCCCCCTAACCGCAAGTGGTGGTGTGAATGAAGACATTTGCCGGATTGGTCTGGGATTGACACCACTGAACATTTTGGGATGCAAACCAAGCCTCCCTTAAAAAAATGTCTTCACTGTCAAAAGTGGTTTTTTCCCAATCCCAAAACCGCGTTCCATCAGCACTACTGCGCCCGCCCGCGATGCCAATATGCGAGTAAAGTTGCGAGCCAGCGGAAATGGCGGGCCAAGCCGGGCAATCGCACGCTGGCTGATCCACAGAAAGAAAAGGAGCGAGTTTACCGGTGGCGGCAAAAGAAACGTCAAAAGATGGAATCAGGTAATTCGCCGTTTTTACCGGGTCAAAGTGGTGTTACGGAGAGATGATAGGTCTTCTCCGCCGCTCTGATTATCCTGTCCAATGCCCTGCGAAACTGAAGCCGGGCGAGACACAATGGATTGAGCAACCATGAATCGCGGCGACAGAGAAAAATTCCAGAACCGGGCGGCGGTGTATGTTCGCATGTCCACGGAGCATCAGCAGTATTCCACCAACAATCAGATGGATGTCATCCGGGAATACGCCAAGCGGCGCGGTCTCGAAATCGTGAAGGAATATTCCGACGAGGGCAAAAGTGGTTTGAACATTGAAGGGCGAGATTCACTGGCGCAGATGATTCGTGATGTGGATGAAGGCCGGTCGGATTTCAGCTGCATCCTGGTTTACGATGTGAGCCGATGGGGACGATTTCAGGATGCCGATGAAAGCGCCTATTATGAATACATCTGCCGCCGGGCCGGAGTGCTGGTGCATTACTGTGCCGAGCAATTCGAGAATGACGGCAGCCCGGTTTCCACTATCGTCAAGGGGGTAAAGCGGGCGATGGCCGGCGAATACAGCCGGGAACTTTCGTCGAAAGTGTTTCAGGGGGCGTGCCGGCTGATTCAACTTGGCTACAAGCAGGGCGGCACGGCCGGGTTCGGTCTGCGACGGATGCTGATAGACCAAAGCGGCGCACACAAGGGGCTGCTGAAAATGGGGGAACACAAGAGCATCCAGACTGACCGGGTGATGCTGGTGCGCGGCCCTGAAGAAGAGGTGAAAATTGTCCGCTGGATTTTTCACGCCTTCGTCAGCGAAGGCAAAATCGAGTCGGAGATTGCGGCCATCCTGAACGCGCAAGGCGTAAAAACAGATTTTGACCGGGAATGGAACCGTTGCACCGTGCATCAAATCCTCACCAATGAAAAATACATCGGGAACAATGTTTATCACCGCACGTCCTGCAAGCTGAAGAAGAAGCATGTGGTGAATCCACCGGACAAGTGGATTCGGGCGGACGGGGCGTTTGAGGGCATCATCGAGCCGGAAATATTCTGGCAGGCCCGTGAAATTATATTAGCGCGTAGCCAGAAACTCACGAATGAGGAGATGCTCGAAAAACTCCGGTCGGTGCTAAAGATGCACGGGCACATTTCCGGCATACTGATTGATGAAACCGACGGCCTGCCGTCCAGCGCCGCCTTTCGTCACCGGTTCGGCACCCTCATCAGCGCTTATCGTTTAATCGGCTACGATCCGGGCATTGATTTCAGCTTCATTGAGGAAAATCGGCGGTTGCGTAAGCGCCATCCAGAATTGGTCGCAGAAGTCATTCAAAAAATCAGAGACCTCGGCGCACGGGCGGATTGGAACAAGGAAACGGAATTACTGGAAGTGAACGGTGAAATGCGCGTTTCCATCGTGCTCTGCCGGCACGTTGAAACCGGCGGCGGTGCTTCGCGCTGGCTGATTCGCCTCGATACCGGCAACCGTCCGGACATCACCATTGCGGTGCGGATGGATGCCGTGAACGAAGGCATCCGTGACTATTATATTTTACCGGCGTTGGACCTGACTTGGGAAAACCTGCGCATCGCGGAACGGAACGGGATTTATCTCGATCAATACCGTTTCGACACCTTGGATTATTTTTTCGAGCTGGCCGAACGGGTCAGACTGGAGGATGAACTATGAGCAACGAAGTGGAAATGATTCCGATTGCGGATGTTCACATCTTGAATCCGCGCCAACGGGACCAGAAAAAATTCGAGCAAATTGTCAACAGCATCAAAAATCTCGGCCTCAAAGTGCCGATACAGGTTAGCCGCCGGGCGGAAAGTGAGGGGCCGGGATTGAAGTATGATTTGGTCTGCGGGCAAGGACGGATTGAAGCGTTTCTCGCCTTGGGCTATCAGGAAATTCCGGCCTTCGTCGTGGACATTCCCAAAGAGGAGCGGCTGATTCGCAGTTTGGTGGAAAACATCGCCCGACGATATTCCTCGCCGATGGATTTGCTGCGGGAAATTGAACGGCTACACACGGCGGGCTACAACTACCAGCAAATCGGTGCTAAACTGGATGTGTCGGGCACGACGATTTCCGGGCTGCTGTCGTTGAAACATGCCGGGGAGGAAAGATTGCTCAACGCAGCGTTGGCCGGCGACATTCCACTGTGGGTGGCCATTGATATTTCCAAGACGGATTCCGTAGATATGCAGCGCGAGTTGCTGAAAGCCTACCAGAGCAAACAACTGAATTACCTATCGCTGAAAAAAATCAAACGGCTGATGGACAAGCGGCGTTTGATTGGCAAGCACAAGGGCGACGGGCCACGCACCAACCGGCCTAGTTCGGACAAAATCGTGGCCACCTACAAACGCGAGACGCAAAAGCAAAAGCTGATGCTGAAAAAATCGCGGGTCTGCGAGGCGCGGTTGGGATTCGTGGTGACAGCGTTCAACAAATTACTGACGGATGAGCACTTTATGACCCTACTGCGAGCAGAGGGATTGGAGACGATGCCAAAATTTCTGTGGACGAAATTAACCCCGCCCAAAACGGAGGCTGCATGAGCACGGCAAAACTGGCATTCAAATTGCAAACAGTGCGGCTGGCATTGGAAGATATTTTGCCGGCCCGGCTGGTGAGCGAAGCCCAGAAACGGATCGGACGGTATGATACCATCGTATCATCCATCAGGGTCGCCGGTCTGGTAGAACCGTTGGTGGTGCATCCTCAAAAAGGGCAGGCTGGAAAATACCTGCTGGTCAACGGCCACATGCGGTTGCTGGCAATGAAGGAACTGGGGCAAACTCACGCCGATTGCCTGATTGCCAGTGATGATGAATGCTTCACCTACAACGCGCGGGTCAGCCGGCTGCCAGCCATTCAGGAGCACAAAATGATTACGCGGGCGGTCAAGGATGGAGCCAGTTTGGAGCGAATTGCCGAGGCGTTGAACATTTCCTCCAAGCTCGTTTACGCCTCATTAAATCTGCTAAAAGGCATCAACGATGAGGCGGTGGAAATGTTAAAGGACAAACCCATTTCACCGAAAGCACTGCGAATGCTGACGAAAGTGAATGGAGACCGCCAAGTGGACATTGCCCGGTTGATGAACGAAGCCAACAATTACCACGCCAGTTACGTTGAAGGTTTGGTGTTGGGCACGCGCAAGGATCAACTTGCCAACCCAAATTCGATGAAAAAGAAAAAAGGCATGTCGGTGGAAGCCATTGCCAAAATGGAGCAGGAATTGGAGCAATTGGAAAGCGGCATGGACGCCATCAGCGAAACCTACCGCGAAAACATGTTCACACTCCAGACGGCCCAGACCTACATAAAATCCCTGTTGAACAACAGCCGGGTGGCAAAATACCTCGTGTCACGGCATGCTGAAATCAACACGGAATTTCAGAACATCGCGACGGCTGATTCCGTATGAGGATTGCCGATGCTACGGCGCCTGCGCAGCCACCTGCAGCTACCGCAGGAACTATCCCAAGAAGTCATGCAATTCCATTGGCCGATTTTGAATTCCAGAAGGGGTTGCTGCACTGGCTGCTGGTGGCTGCGGGCAGTTTAAATGGAATGGGCTTTAACCCATGAGGCGTTTATGGGCAAAATAAAGCATGGCCGTGAGCAACACTGTCTGGGAAAACTGGCTGGAACGGCTTTACAACCTCCGGCGCGATAAAAGCGGTTCGCATGAGCGGCCGCACAAGCCCGCTTTGCTGCTCAGTATCATTGATCTTTTGGATCACGACGTCATTGTTCGCAATGAGGTGCCATTGAGTGATGAACTGGTCGCAACCTTCAAGCGATACTTCACTGCTGTGCGTCGGGAAAACGACCAGCCGACGATTCAGAATCCATTCTTCCATCTGTGCGGCGATAAATTCTGGCGACTCGTGCCCGTGGCCGGCGATCGTGACATTTACCAAACAGGGGCAACGGCTGGTGCGCCCAGCGTGGCGGAATTGCGCCGCCGGGTGGCCTACGGAAAATTCGACGATGGCATGTGGCAATTGCTGAATGATCCCTTGTCGCGCCATCAGTTGCGTGAAGCGCTGATCGCCCGCTATTTTCCGGATGACCGGGATAAGCTCGCCGCCATTACCGCCGCCGGACGCGCGACTGGACCCGTGACCGCGCTCCGGGAAGATTTGCCGCCGGGCCGTGACGGAGCGTTCCGCCGGACGATTCTCGAAATTTACGATTACCGGTGTGCGGCGTGTGGCGTGCGCGTGCTACTCGACCAATCCGTTTCGCTGGTGGAAGCGGCACACTTGATTCCGTTTAACGTGAGCAGGAATGACATGCCGACGAACGGCATGGCGTTGTGCCCGAATCATCACTGGGCAATGGACAGGCATCTGATTGCCCCGGTGCCCGACGGCAAAAAACGCGCCGGCATCTGGCGCGTGAATGAAGAACGTCTGGATGACCGCATCGAGGGGCAGCGCGAGCTGGTGGCCATCACGGGCAAAGCGGTAATTCCGCCCGGCGAAGAAAAGTTTTATCCGGCCTTGGAAAGTTTGCGGTGGCGCGAGGAGCATCTGGTGACGGCTTACTGATATGGCAGCGAATTCCGTCGAAAAAATCCAGGGCAACGAACTGACGTTGCCGGTATTTGGTTTAATAGAACCGGATCGTGTGCAAGCGACAGATGACCTATTTGCCGTGGTGTGCGACAAGTTTCCAATTTCGCCCGGACATACGCTGATCATCCCACGCCGGCCGCTCATACGATTTAGAGAACTCACCGCCGCTGAAAAAACGCGGCTGATGGAATGGGCGCAGTGGGCTCAAGACCATTTGCAGAAAACTCTGACACCCGCGCCAGATGGTTTCAATCTGGGACTTAACGATGGTCCGGCAGCGGGACAGACAATGCCACAATTACATTATCACGTCATCCCGCGTTATACCGGCGACTTGGCAGATCCGCGCGGCGGTGTTCGGTGGATCATTCCAGCAAAGGCGAAGTATTGGTGAGTTGAGTCGGCAATACCGAGGTGCCCTCTCAGCTCGCCAACTTCATGGGCCGGCGCGTTTTTTTAGGACGGCCTCAACGTGGGTTTTGTATTTCTGGAAGTTTTTCAGGCGGCATTCCGCGACAAATCGGCTGCACTCCTTGATAAAGGTTTTCCGGCTTTTCCAGCAGGGGTGGCTTGCCGGGGGCAGAAATTCGTTTTTCAATCCATTACAGCCCGCACAGCACACGGCCATGTTGTGCTCGTTGTCATACTTGACGCCACTCGCCTCCAGCAGCGAACGCGGCACAAGATGTTCCTCGGTGGATTCGGCGAGCGCGTCGGTGCTGGCTGCTAAATCGCGCGAACAATAGACGCATTTGCCGTCGCTTTTTTCGAAGACATCCACCCAACCGAAACCGGGTCCGCGCTTGATGCCGCCCAACCACCAGGCGGACCTTTGAGTTCAGCATAAAACGCTTTGCGGGCGGCGTCGCTGGTAAGCCGCTGGAATGGGGACGAGATGGATTCGCTCATGAGTGTTAGGGTTGGTAGCGAGATTGAAGGTCTTTGGCTATTCCGTGGAGACGGTTGGCGAGGGCTTGGGGGCGGACGACAGTGGCGTGCGCGCCCCAGCTCAGGACCCAGCGCTCGGCTTCTTCGATGCTGTTCAAGCGCAACCGCAGCC
>TBL_comb47_HYPODRAFT_10003547_pt1 | contig 18394 bp, 16 predicted proteins | sample TroBogypolimnion_40_FD_10682 | JGI IMG/M metagenome (IMG submission 10682)
ACGCTGGCATCGGGCTGGGTCACGGCCTCATTGAGGTAATGCTCAAAGGCACTGGCCACAGGCGATGAAGCCGGGTTACCAAAGCCGCGCATATTGTGGTAGGTCAGGCCGCTGCCCAGGATCAGGATGCCTTCGTCGCGCAGCGGCGCCAACAGCGCTCCCACACGCAGGTGTTCGGCCGCATCGTAGCCGGACTTCATCGACAGCAACACAATCGGCACGTCGGCATTGGGGTACATGAGACCCAGGGGCACAAAGGTGCCGTGATCAAAACCCCGTGCCGGGTCCTGCTTGCAAGGGATACCGCCACCCGCCAGCAGTTCGGTCACGCGTGCGGCCAGAGCCGGTGAGCCGGGCGCCGGGTATTGCAGCTGGTAGGTGTGGGGTGGAAAGCCGCTGTAGTCATAGTCCATGGGCGGGTGCTCGGACGTGGAGACGCTGAACTCGGCCGCCTCCCAATGCCCGGTGATCACCAGCACGGCCGTCGGTCGTTCCGGCAATCGGCCGGGAAGTGCCGCAAATTCCTTAGCGGTCTTGGCAAACATCTCGCGCATGCCGTCCACAAACGGCCAGGGGCCTCCGCCGTGGGATACAAACAGGGTGGGGAATCGCGATCGGGACATGGACAGACCTTTCAGGTGTTGCAGCAATTATGCGTGTCCCGCGCAGGACTTTCTGCTGCAGCCATGCGGTATCCGCCCTGTATGCTCAGGCGGCCCTTATTCACCACCGCCCATGCGCCCCGCCCTTCACATTACCCGCCTGCTGCCCCTTGTCTTTGTGGTCTTGTGGTCCACCGGATTTATCGGCGCGCGCTTAGGGCTGCCGCATATCCAGCCGCTGACTTTNTTGCTGATCCGCTACATCGCCGTGCTGTGCTGCATGCTGCCGATTGCGCTGCTCAGCCGCGCACCCTGGCCNAAGACTGCGTGGCATTGGCTGCATATCGGTGTAGCCGGACTGCTGGTGCATGGCCTGTATCTGGGCGGCGTATTCATTGCCATCTCCAAGGGCTTGCCGGCCGGCGTGGCCAGCCTGGTGGTCAGCGTGCAACCCCTGCTGACGGCCATAGGCGCCGGCTTTTTTCTGGGGGCAACGGTTACGGTGCGCCAATGGCTGGGCCTGCTGCTGGGGCTGGCCGGTGTGGGCCTGGTGGTGGCAAACAAGCTGGGACAGGACTTTGGTGCGCTGGCCTTGCTGCCAGCCTTCGTAGCCCTGCTGGCCATCACGGCGGGCACGCTGTACCAGAAGAAATTTTGCCCGGCCTTTGACTGGCGCACCGGTGCCGTGGCGCAGTTTTTGCCGACCACGGTGCTGACAGGCATTGCCGCCCTGCTGACCGAAAACTTCCGCATCGATTGGAGCGGCGAGCTCTACTTTGCCCTGGGCTGGCTGGTGCTGGTGCTGTCGATTGGCGCGGTCAGCCTGCTGAACTGGCTGATACGCCACAGCAATGCCGTCCATGTGGCCAGCCTGTTCTATCTGGTGCCGCCCTGCACCGCCCTGTTTGCCTGGGCCTTGTTTGACAACACCCTGTCGGGTCTGGCCCTGGTGGGCATGGCGCTGACGGTGGGAGGCGTCTATCTGGCGCGCCGCTAGATCGGTGTCGCAATGTGACATAGGTCAAGCGCACAAGGGGCCGAATGGCTATGATTCGCACACGCTTAAAAACCATACACAGGAGCTTTTCTCATGACAATCCTCGTCGCTTATGTTCCCCGTCCCGAAGGTCAGGCCGCACTGGAAAAAGGCATTGCACTGGCCAAGGAGCGCAATGAATTTCTGATCGTAGTGAATGCCACGCCGGGTGGCACGGGCGAGGATCCTTCGCGTGCGGATGCGCAGGACGTGGAGCGGATTGAGCAATTGCTGTCCGTCGCCGGCGTTGAGTTCGAGTTCAAGCAGTTTGTGCGCGGCAAAAATGCCGTGGAAGAACTGGACGACTTGGTGGCAGCGCACGATGCGTCCATGCTGGTCATTGGTCTGCGCAAGCGCACGGCCGTTGGCAAGCTAATCATGGGCAGCATGGCACAGGAAATCCTGATGTCGATCTCCTGCCCCATCCTCGCCGTCAAGGCCCACTGATTTCACTGCCCGTTCCGGCCTTGGCGGCTCGCGCCCTGGCGCTGGCGCCGCCCACGCGCAGGCTCAGGGCACCCGCCTTGCGAGGCCCCTCGTCCAGGCTGGTACGCAGTTTGACGCCCACGCACTGGATGCGCAGGCCTTCTGCCTTTTCCATGCGTGACAAAACGTCTTGGACCTTGTCGCTATAGCGGTCCATCACCATAAAGGCGGACTCCACCAGCTTGGTGTTGAGCGTTTCCTGCCCCCGCAACATCAGTTCATCGACCGCAGCTGTCGGATTGCCGCCCATGCTAAGCGACATGGCGTATTCCGCATACTTGAGCACCTTGGTATTGGATGAGCGGACATGGTCGGCATAGGGCGGGTGGGCCTTGGCCGCGCCGGCCAGCAGCTCGCTCATGGCTCGGCTGGAGCAATAGCGCATGGACAGGCTGTCCACCACCTCAAGCACTTCTTCGAGCTGGATGGAGCGCTTGGCCAGCAGCGCCAACAGGGTCAACAGATTGGTGGCGGATTCGAAATCAAATTCGGGCCTACGCACCTGCTTGATCATGTCGCGCACCTCCACCAGCGCCTGCGCGATCTTGTGGTGCTGCATCAGGGACAGGGCATGCACCACTTTCGCCAGTCGCTTGGTGCGCTCCTGTTCCGGGTTTTTTTCCAGCAGGCGTTCAAAATCATGGACACAGCGTTGCAGCGACTTGTGGTCTCCACGCTCAAATTGCACAAAGGCCATCAGCACCAGCGACTGGCAGTCAAACAGCTTGGAGTCCAGCCCGATCAGGCAGGTGCGCCGCAGAATGGACTCCGCCTCTTCCAACCGGCCGGCATAAAAGGACATCATGCCCAGGCTTTGCATGCGGCCCACCGACGCCGGTGTCAGCTGACTGGCCATTTTGTAGGTGGCCAGGGCCTCATCAAACTTGCCCAGTTCAAACTGGGCGCGGCCCATCACATCGTAGGCGTCGGTGTAATTGGGGTCTTCGGTGATCAGGTTGGAAAGCGTGCTGGCTGCTGCCTGTGTCTGGCCACCGTCCAGCATCGCTCGGGCCACGCCAAGCTTGGCCCAGGGCAGGGTCTTGGCCTTGATGACGGCCTGGTACAGTATTCTGGCTTCGGTCGGCCGGTCGATACGCAGCAATAGCTCTGCGCCTATGCGGGCCGCATACAGCCAAAATGGGCCTTTGCTGGCAAAGCGCTCCAGGCACAGCATGGCTGCGAGCTCAAAATCTGCTTCCTCGATGGCCAGGAAAATGTCCTGCAGGGCCAGCTTGCGCAGGCGTGCCTGCTGCAGCCGCTCGCCCAACTGGTAGGGCTTATGCGGCTTGAGCAGGTAGCCGTCCAGCGCCGACTCTGCCGCCTCGGCCACCTTGGAATAGGTGGCTTCTCCGGTGATCATGACAAACACGGTGAAAAAGGGCAATAACTGGTTGCGGCGCAGGTCATTGAGCAGATCCTGTCCCGACGCATTTTCATTCGGGAAGTGCTGCTCGCACAGCACAAAGTCAAAGCGCGTCTGCTCCAGGTGTCGGCGCGCTTCCACAATGCGGCCGCACTGCGTCACATTCTTCACGCCGAAATCCCGCAGTTGTGCAACCAGCAGAGACCGCATGACATGATTGCCTTCAATCACCAGTGCCCGGGTATTTTCAACGTCTTCGTCTAAAAGCGCCATGTTTGCAGATTACCACCCAGTTTGGATATTGGAACACCTGTGCATACACAAAGCGGACAAAATCCACAGCCAACAGCAGAGGAGTAGGCCACAGGCGTTGATGAACGGACTATTCCGAGAAGACGATCCGGTTGCGCCCTTGGTTCTTGGCCCGGTACATGGCCTCGTCGGCCTGTTTGATCAAATACAGGTGGTCGGGGTGGCCGCCGTACAGGGCCACTCCAATGCTGGCAGTGACGTGGACGGTGCGGCCTTGGCCGATGGCAATGGCGGCAGCCTCGATCTTGGCGCGAATCAGCTCAGCCAGGCGCATCGCCGATTCTGCGTTCCCCTCCACCAGCATCACCAGAATTTCTTCCCCGCCGTATCGGAAGATAAAGTCGCCATTGCGCACGCTGCTCTGCAGCAGAGTGGCCACCTGCTGCAGCACCTGGTCGCCGGCATCGTGGCCAAAGGCATCGTTGACGCGCTTGAAATGGTCCAGGTCCAACAGCAACAAAGCGAAACCGGTGTGGCGGGTTTGCGCCATCTTGATTTCGCGGTTCATCACGGCGGGCAGGAACTTGCGGCTGAGCAAACGCGTCAGGGTATCGCGCCCGCTCTCGGCTTCCTGGTGGCGCTCGAACAGTTGGGTCAGGTGGAACTTGACGTCATTGAGCTCGGCCTGCAACTCGCGGATCAGCACGTCGCGCGGCCGGATTTCGGCACCCGGCGCACGCAACATGGGCAGCAGCGTGGTGTCAATGCGTTCGATGATGATGTCGATCTGGCCGACATCGGCATCGTCCTCAAACATGGCCGAGGCCTTGTGGCTGAACCAGAGCCCGAATTCGGATTTACCCAGGCTGGGCAGTTGCTCCGCGCCACTGGAGCGGTGCAGCGTGAACAACACCTCCTGGCCCCACTCCAGGAGCACGGCGCGCTGGCGCTCGCGCTCCACCGCAATGTTCTGGCCCACCGAGTGCATGCGGTAGGCCTCGTCATCGCGCGCCCCGCGCTGGCTGTTTTTTTCGTAGGAGGCGCTCATCAGCTCCAGCGCCAGGTCGATGATTTGGTTGACGCAGGAAACGCCATTTTCTTGCAGCTTTGCATCGTCAAACTGCGCAGCCAGGGCTGCGCTCAGGTCCTTTTTGATCAGCCGCGCGCCGCGCGCCACCAGATAGACCGGTACCCGGATGCGCGCATGCACTTCTCCGATATGCCTTTGGTGCGCCACCACGGCAGCCGTGTCTGTCAGCGGATGGCGGAAGATCTCTACCAGCCAGCGCATCATGGAGCCGTGCAGGCGGTCGTGAACCGAGTCATGGTCCAGAAACACCTTGGCCTGCGGATGCTCCATCATGTAGGCATAAAAGTGGTCCGCCAGCGCCTGGGCATTGGAGGCCACCGCTTGGGCCAGCACCTCTTTGCAAATGGTCGGCGTGGCCTCCAGAATGTCCTGCCACTCGGCCTCGGCCGTGTACTCCAACGACTTCACTGTATTTGGTGTCAAACGAACTCCCTGTATTTGTATGCATGGTACCAAGCCGACACGGCGCGGCACCCATGCGGACTGACTGCTTGATTAAGCGTGGCGGCAGACGGGCTGCCGTCAGGCGCTTAACTTTCTTCGGGCACCATGTCGATGGCACCGCAGGGGCATTCGGCGGCACAGATGCCGCAGCCCTTGCAGTAGTCGTAGTTGAACGCAAAGCGATTGCCGGGGCCCAGCTTGATCACCGCGTTGTCGGGGCAGACGCCGTAGCAGTTGTCGCATTCAAAGCAGTTGCCGCAAGACAGGCAGCGGCGCGCTTCGAACAGCGCGTTGCTTTCAGTCAGACCGCCCTGCACCTCGTCAAAGCTGCTGGTGCGCCGGGCGATCTCCAACTGCGGGCGCACGGTCTTGGGCGCGTCGCTGTAGTACCAGTTGTTGATGCGATCGAAGCTGGCCAGCGCATGTTTGGCCACCGGTGCGATGACTTCACCACGCAGCCAGGCGTCGATGTGGTGCGCCGCCTTTTTGCCGTGTCCCACAGCGATGGTCACATTGCGGTCGGCCGGCACCATGTCGCCACCGGCAAACAGGCCCGGGTGGCCGGTCATCATGGTCAGCGGGTCCACCTTGACCACACCGTTGTTGACCTCGAGGCCCTGCACACCTTCGAGCAAGGAAAGGTCCACGTCCTGGCCCAGCGCCAGCACCAGGGAGTCGGCCTCCAGGCTCTCAAACTCGCCGGTGGGCTGCGGATTGCCCTTGTCGTCCAGCACCATCTTTTCAACGGTGAGCATGCCGCCATCGGCCTGCTTGATGGTGGACAGCCACTTGACCATCACGCCCTCTTGGAGCGCCTCTTCCACCTCAAAGTCGTGCGCCGGCATCTTCTCGCGGTTGCGCCGGTAGACGATGATGGCCTCGGTGGCACCCAGTCGCTTGGCGGTGCGGGCCACGTCGATGGCGGTGTTGCCGCCGCCGTAGACCACCACGCGGCGGCCCAGCATGGGCTTGTCTTCGCCCTCCATGGAACGCAGCACGGCGACGGCGTCCAAGATGTGCGAACTGTCCTTGGCCGGGATAAAGGCGCGCTTGGCGATGTGGGCGCCGACGGCCAGAAAGGCGGCGTCGAATTTTCCTTCGGCCATGGTCGCCGCGATGTTGTCCACCTTGACGCCCAGCTCCACCGTCACGCCCATGGCGACGATGCGTTGCATTTCGGCCTCCAGCACCTCGCGCGGCAGGCGGTATTTGGGAATGCCAAAGCGCATCATGCCGCCCATCAGCGGGCCGGCTTCCTTCACCGTAACCTGGTGACCGAGCCGGCGCAACTGGTAGGCCGCCGACATGCCGCTGGGGCCTGCGCCCACCACCAGCACATGCTTGGCCGTTTCGGCTGCGGCCACGGGCAGTTTCCAGCCGTGCTTGAGCGCCTCGTCACCCAGAAAACGTTCCACCGAGTTGATGCCCACCGGCGAGTCGATCTGGCCGCGGTTGCACTTGCCTTCGCAGGAGTGGTAGCAGACCCGGCCCATGATGGCGGGAAAGGGGTTGTCGCGCACCAGGTGCTGCCAGGCCTCCTGGTAGTTGCCGCTTTCGGCATGGAACAGCCAGCCCTGGATGTCTTCACCGGCCGGGCATTGCGCATTGCAGGGCGGCAGGCGGTCCACATAGACCGGGCGCTCGGTGCGCCAGGAGCCGGTTTTGTTGGCCAGCGAGGAGCCGGGATTGAGCGTGATGGCAAAAGGTTTATCCATGGTCATGCCTCCTCTTCCATCAATTTGAAACGCCGAATATTGCGGTCCGCATCGGCCTGGATTTGCGCCAGCATCTCGGGCTGGCCGGGCGCGCCAAACAAATGGGCAAAGCGCTTTTGCGGCTTCAGGTAGTCCTCCACCGGCACATGGCGGCGGATCTTGGTAACGGCGGTGACCTCACCATGCTCCGCTTCAAACACCGGGAAGATGCCGGTCTCGCGCGCCAGGCGCGCCAGCAGAACAGTGTCATGGCTGGCAGAGCCCCAGCCCAACGGGCAAGGCACCAGCACATGCAGGTAGCGCGCGCCGCGGATACTCATGGCCTTCTCGACCTTGGCTTCCAGGTCGCGCAGATCCGCCACGGTGGCGGTGGCCACATAGGGAATCTCGTGCGCCATGGCGATCAGCGGCAGGTTCTTGCCCTGGCCCTGCGGCGCACCGGGATGCGCGCCCACGGCCATGGTGGTGGCGGTGCGTGCGCCCATGGGCGTGGCCGAGCTACGCTGCACACCGGTGTTCATATAGGCCTCGTTGTCGTAGCAGATGTAGAGCACATCGTCGTTGCGCTCGAACATGCCAGAGAGGCAACCAAAGCCGATGTCGGTGGTGCCGCCGTCACCGCCCTGGGCGATCACGCGCACATCGCTCATGCTCTTGCCTGCCTTCAAGGCCTTGACCTTGAGCGCGGCGGCAATGCCGGTGCCCACGGCCGCAGCGTTGCCGAACAGCGAGTGGATCCAGGGCAGTTGCCAGGAGGTCTCGGGGTAGGGCGTGCTGAACACTTCCAGACAGCCGGTGGCATTGGCCGCCATCAGCTGGTTGCCGGTGGCGCGCATGGCGGCGTCTACCACATAGCGCGCACCGAGTGCCTCGCCGCAGCCCTGGCAGGCGCGGTGGCCGGAGTTGAGTGAGTTGCTGCGCGCTTCAGACGATTGCACGCTGCGCTGGTCGGCATCGAGCAGGCGGTTGCCTACGGTAAAGGTGCCGGTTTGGTAGAACTTGACGGGGGCATTCATGGTGCGCCTCTTTGGAATGAAGTTGCAGTGTTGTTCATATCAGGCCATCCGCCGGGCCGCCCCAAGGATGGACTGCGCCCCCTTGGGGGGCAGCGAATGTAATGAGCTTGGGGGCCATGTCAGGCCACCTTCGATGCGACGGAGCCGACATCGCGCAGCAGGTTTTCTGCAATCGGGCCGCTGCGGCGGATAGTGGCTTCGCGCTCCAACTGGCGGTTGACGATGCGCCAGTCCAAATCCAGAAAGCTCAAGAGCGGCAGTGTGCCGGCAATCGCCTCGCTAAAGGTGCGTACCAGCGAGGCCTTGGTGATGGAGCGTCCGCCCAATCCGGCCACCACGCAGTAGCTGTGCATGTGCAGACCGGTCAGAGCCATGCGTACATCAGTGGCGACGACACCGCCCATGCCGACGGAGAAACTCTTTTCCACCACCACCACGCGTTTGGCGTTTTGCAGCGCATTGCGCACCGCGTCCAGCGGGAAGGGACGGAACGACTGGATGCCCAGCACGCCGATCTTCTCGCCGCTGGCGCGCATCTCATCCACCGCGTCCTTGATGGTGCCCAGCACCGAACCCAGCGCGATGACGATGGTGTCGGCATCTTCGCAGCGGTAGGTTCGCACCAGACCGCCGGAGTCGCGGCCGAAGCGCTCCTTGAACTCGGCGGCAATTTCGGGGATGCGCTCCAACGCCATGGTCTGCTTGGCGTGGGCCAGGTAACGCACCTCCATAAAGGCCTCGGGGCCGACCATGGCACCTATGGACACCGGCTCGTTCACGTCCAGCACTTGGCGCGGCTCATAGGGTGGCAGAAAGGCGTCGACATCGGCCTGCGTGGGCATGTCGACGCGCTCATAGGCGTGGGTCAGGATGAAACCGTCCATGCAGACCATCACCGGCATGGAGAGCTCTTCGGCAATCTTGAAGGCCTGGATGTGCAGGTCCAGCGCCTCCTGATTCGTTTCGGCAAACAGCTGCAACCAGCCGCAGTCGCGCTGGCTCATGGAGTCGCTGTGGTCGTTCCAGATGTTGATGGGGGCACCGATGGCGCGGTTCGCCACCGTCATCACAATCGGCAGGCCCAGGCCGGAGGCGTTGTAGACCGCCTCGGCCATGAACAGCAGGCCCTGGCTGGCGGTGGCCGTGTAGGTGCGCGCACCGGCGGCGGATGAACCGATGGCCACACTCATGGCGGCGAATTCGCTCTCTACATTGATGAACTCGCAGTTGGTGAGTGAGCCGTCCTTGACGCGCTCGCCCAAGCCTTCGACGATGTGGGTTTGCGGGGAGATCGGGTAGGCGCAAATCACTTCCGGGCGCGCCAGTGCCACGGCTTCGGCGACTGCGGCCGAGCCTTCCACTTGCTTAAGCATGGGCCAACTCCTTCATCTCGTTTTGCACATAGACATAGGCCTCGTTGGCGCCGGCCACATTGCCCTCGGCCACCCGGCCCTTGAACTTGTGGCGTATGGCGTGCTCCACGGCTTCCAGCGTGATCAGTCCAGACAAGGCTGCAAAGCCGCCCAGCAGCACCGCATTGGGCAGCGGCCGGCCCAGCAGACGCAGTGCGATATCGGTGGCCGGTACGGTGACCAGGCGCTCGTGGCGGTAGCGCTGGCTGATCTCGGCCAGGCCCAGTTCATCAAAGCTGCGCCTTGTGTTGATCAGCACATAGCCGTCGATTTTCAGGCCCTGGAATACATCGACCTGGTGCAAGAGCGTGGGGTCCTGCACGATCAACACATCGGGCGCCATGATGGGTTCGCGCAGACGGATCTCCTGGTCGTCGATGCGGCAGAACGCAACCACCGGCGCACCCGTTCGCTCGGAACCAAAGCTGGGAAAGGCTTGCGCGTGGCGGCCCTGCTCGAAGGCGGCAATCGACAGCATCTCTGCCGCCGTCACCACCCCTTGACCACCGCGCCCGTGAATGCGGATCTGCAACATCGTCGTCTCCTGTTCTTGTTGTGAGGACTTGGGATGTCGGCATTCTGAGCCTCTGCTCGGGCGATTTATTGATCAATATCAACAACAAACGGGTTACAGAGCCTGCGAGGCCGTCAGCATTTCAACTACACCGGCGCCTTACACTGAGGCAGTGCGTGGCCCTGCCATCCGACAGCAAAAGGACAGGGCAACGAAGCTGCTTATCCACCCGTTTGAGAGGAACCCTCATGTCCACACCCATCCCCTGCACCCTGATTCCCGGCGACGGCATCGGCCCCGAAATCATGGACGCCACCCTGGCTGCGTTGGACGCTCTCGGCGCCCCCTTTGTGTGGGACCGCCAGATCGCCGGTCTGGGCGGCGTGCAGCTCGCAGGTGACCCGCTGCCGCAGGCCACCTTGGACAGCATCCGCCGCACCCGCCTGGCGCTCAAGGGGCCGCTGGAGACTCCGTCAGGCGGCGGCTACCGCTCCAGCAATGTGCGCCTGCGCGAAGAGTTTCAGCTCTACGCCAATCTGCGCCCGGCGCTGACCATCATCCCCGGCGGACGCTTTGACAAGATCAACCTGGTGGTGGTGCGTGAGAACCTCGAAGGCCTGTACATCGGCCACGAGCATTACGTGAAGATCGACAACGACCCGCATGCCGTGGCCATGGCCACCGGCATCAATACGCGGGCCGGCAGCCGCCGACTGCTTAAATTCGCGTTTGACCATGCCGTGTCCACCGGGCGCAAGAAGGTCACCATCGTGCACAAGGCCAACATCATGAAGGCGCTGACCGGCATCTTTCTGGAAACCGGGCTGGACCTGTACGAGCAGGAATACAAGGGCAAGTTTGAGCTCGACACCGTCATCATCGACGCCTGTGCCATGAAGCTGGTGCTCAACCCCTGGCAGTTCGACATGCTGGTGACCACCAATTTGTTTGGCGACATCCTGTCCGATCTGGTGGCCGGTCTGGTGGGCGGCCTGGGCATGGCACCGGGCGCCAACATCGGTGCCGATGCAGCGATTTTTGAAGCGGTGCACGGCTCGGCGCCCGACATTGCCGGCAAGGGCATTGCCAACCCGACCGCCCTGCTGCTGGCTGCGGCCATGATGCTGGACCATTGCCAGCTCACCGACATGGCCACGCGCCTGCGCCGCGCCATTGACGACACGCTGAATGTGGATCTGGTACGCACCGGGGACCTGGGCGGCAAGGCCGGTACTGCGGAATTCACGCAGGCGCTGGTGAAGCGGATTGGTGCAAGCCGTTAAGCGCTTCTAGAAGATATCCACATGCTCGGTGCTGGTTTCGCCAGGGGAAGACCCTGGCGGAGTCGCACTGGCTTCAACGGCCGACATCTGGCTGTCTTGGAAGTGAACCGACTCTTCCCAGGCGGCCCAGACAGTTTCGTCATTGCCCTCAATCACCTCGACCGCTAGCACGGGGCTGCTTTCGGGTACCGGACCGCCCGCAAGCTGCATACTGGACGATACGGGCATCGTGCCCTGGAATCCAGAAATCATGCTGTCCTGAAAAGCGACCGAGTCCTGCCACGCAGCCCAGTCAGACTCTTCGTTGCCTTCGGTCACATCCCCTGTCGGGATCGTTTCGAAGTCGTTTGATTTCTGTGGCAAAGGCCCATCAGAATGAATCACCTCAACCTCCGTGGCTTGATTGCAAACTTTACACCCTTGGGACAGTATAGTTTGCAATCTCGGCGCCAGTGTGCTCCCTCAGTGGCGCCGAATGACCCAGAACAAGTAAGTAGCGCTCACTGCGTCGCTGACTGACGAACCATGCCTTGCTGAATGAAGTTCAGCTAAGCGCCGCCGCCTTCTTTTTCGCCACCACCGGCTTGCCGTCCTTACCAGGCACGCCCAGAAGTTGCTCCATGCGCTGGACCAATTGCAGGGAGTGCGGCTCCATCTCGGCGCGTGCTCCCAGAATGTGGTTCACCACCGCAAGTGCCAGTTGACGGTCTTCCTCGGTCTTGAGCAGAATCGGCAGGGTATCCACGGCGCGCTTGGGTTCAAACTCGGCAATCAGCGACTGCTGCTGAATCAGCTCGGCGCGACGCTGCGCGCCCATGTCCTTGAAGGGATGGGTTTCGTTGAGCACCTGGGCCGAACGTTCCAACCGATCCTTGCGGACCGAACCGCGCGAACCCGCCAGCAGAATCAGCATGCGGATCACGCCCGCACCCAGATCGCCATGCTCCATGTTCGCCAGCGCCGCCTTCACTTCGGGCAGGTGGCGCAGGTTGCTCGCGTCCTCTACCGCGACCTCTTCCACGCCAGACTTGCCCAAGGTGTGCATCCAAGGCGTGCCGTAAATGGACAAAAAGGCGTTTTCGTAGGCCGCGTCGCGCAGGTCGCGCATCAAATCCATGGTCTGCATTACGCTGTTGGCCATGAAGCGCTCCAGCCCCAGAAAGGGGTTGTCTGCCCCGGCTTTTTGACGGGTGTCCCTGGCCCATTCCACGGTGGGCTCCAACAGGCCCAACAGCGGATTGGCATCCGAAAAAAGCTTGCGACTGAGGCGCGAAGGATGGGCGTCACGCAGGGCATCGGCAGAGGCCTGTGTCACCAGCGCCTGCACCACCGGGCGCAGCGACAGGTTGTAGGCCTGCGCGCCCATTTCAGAGAAGCGGGCCACGGCGGCAAAGTCTTTTTCCTGCTCGCGGTCGTTTTCCACCGTGTTCAGGATGTCCTGCATGGTGCGGTCATGGAAGCTGACGAAGAAGTGCTCATTGCCCTCGTCGCCCGCCATTTCGTCGATCTTCATCTCGTACAGGCCTGGCGCCAGCGCCTCAATGGTGTTGAGCGTGGAGGTCATCTCGGCGTGCTCCTTGCGCGCCACCGACGAGGATACGAAGATGCCCAGATGTCCTACCTTCTCATGCACCATGTACAGAATGCGCTGGCCGCGCACCCTGATTTCCTGCTCGTCGACAAAGGTGTCCACGATCCAGTTCAGGGCCTGCTGCGGCGGCGTGATGTTGTCGCCGCGGCTGGCAAACACAATGATGGGTGCGCGGATCGCCTTCAGGTCCAGCAACTTTCCCGGCTCCAGTTGGGCCTGGCCCTTGGACAGACGGTTGCCGACAAACAATTGCTCCACGATCCAGCAGATTTCGGCTTCGTTGGTGAAGTGGAANCCGCCCCACCATTTCTCGAATTCCAGAAAGCTTTCGCGCTTGTTGTCTACATCGGCAAACAGGTCGTAATATTTGCCAAAGAAATTGCGGCTCGGGTTGAGCATCTCAAAGTTGGACACCAAATGCGCACCGTCAAATTCGCCCGCTCCCAGGTCGGCCGTCAGCATGGCCGGCACCACGCCGCCCAGCAGGCCGCCGTTGTAGCGCATGGGGCTTTCGCCGATCTGGCCCGACCAGGTGGCTACCGGCGCACCATTGATTACCAGCGGGCCGGTCAAATCCGGATGCGACGCAGACAGGATCAGCGTGGCCCAGCCGCCCTGGCAGTTGCCCACCACCACCGGCATGCCGGAGTCAGGATGGCGCCTTGCAATTTCACGCAGAAATTCTGCCTCGGCGTTCATCACATGGACCAGGGTCTGTCCTGGCTCCGGGTGTTGGCGAAAAACCACGAAATAGACGGGGTGACCGGCGCGCAAGGCGACACCCACCTGGCTGTCGGGCTTGAAACCGCCGATGCCGGCACCGTGACCGGCACGCGGATCAATGATCATGAACGGGCGCTTGGCGTCATCGACGACCACACCGGCCGGCGGCAGAATACGCAGCAGCTGGTAGTTCACGGGATGCTCCAACGTGCGGCCATCCACAACGGTATCGTAGGCGTAATCCAGCACGGGCGGTGTTCCGGCCTCCTCGTGGCTCTTGTCGTTGTTGCCGCGCTCACGCAGCACGTCCATGGTCAGAGCCAGTCGCTGGGCCGCGTCCAGGCCGTAATCGCTAACCATCTGGAAGGCACTACCGCTGCCTATGGCGCCCAGAATCGACTGCTGTGTCAGGGCCAACTGTTTGGACAATTCCAAGCCGCGCTGCACAGAGGTCCTGGCAATCTTCTGGCGATGGTGGGCTGCGCTGGTGAGCAATCTGCTGGATTGCTTGGCCTGCGTGTCCAGGTCTGCGGGTAGGCTGTTCTGGAGCGGGCTGAGACTGAAGATTGAAAACATAGACATTTCCGGTAACCACCCAGGGCGAGGTTACCTAGGGTTTCTACCAGTGTAGAGCAGTAAGCCGCTATTTACCTTGCACTGCAGCAAACTTGAGCACGCTACTCTAATAAAAAGCTGCAGGCTGCTACGCGTGTGACGCCTGCTGCGGCTGAATGGCAAGACGAAAGCGCGTGACGCAGCGGTCAAACAGGTCTGCCATGCCTGGGTCGCTCCAGTCCAGACCCAGCTCCGCAACGGCATGCTGGTTGATCAGGGTTACCCGGTTCTTGGGCGAGGCAGGCAGGTCCAGCGCACGCACAATGGTCTCCGACAAACAGATCGCGGCCTGAAGCGGGCAAGTCACGGTTTCTTCGTCGTGGTGGTTCAGGATGGCAGAGTAAATCTGCTCGGGCAGATTCCAGTAGCGCGCCAATTGCGCACCCACCGCACAGTGGTCGACCCCAAACACGGCGGCCTCGCGCTCCATCAACTTGCCGTCCACGCTGGCGTCCATGTAGACCTTCTCAAAGGCGCGCTCGTCCAGCATGTTCAGACACAGCTGGCCCACGTCGTGCAGCATGCCGGAAATATAGGCCAGGTCCTGCGATTCGCCACTGAATTCCGCCAGTTCCTGCGCCGCAATGGCCACCGCCACCGAATGCTGGAACAGAAACAAACCACCCGGCACAGAAGATACAAACCGGTTCATGCCGGTGGTCACGACAATGCGACGCACCCGGTTGATGCCGATGATGGAAGCCGCCACAAAGGCATCGGTCAGATCCGATTGCGCATGGATGCGGCGCATATGGTTGGCCTGGGCCAGGATATTGGCCGAGATAATGGGGTCATTGCGGGCCATGCGGGCCAGCACCTCCAGCGTGACGGAGTCGTTGCGCAGCATATCGAGCAGCTGGATGACGATGGTCGGAAACGGTGGCAACTTTCTGGCCATCACGGCCACCGCATGGGCCAGATTCTCGCTGTTCAGCATGGCATGGGCCCGCGGATCAACAAGGCATCGAGAAGTGCCTGGCAATGTTCCGTTCGCTGTGGGCCAAAAATCTGCTGCAGGCGCGCCTCGTACGCTTGTGTGGCCACCGCATAGTCCTGTGCATCCATGGGCTCGGTGTTGAGCACGGCCACGCACTCAATGCCCTTGACGATCATCTGCCCTATGGTTTCTTCGGCAATGGTGACACCGGCGGGCAGCGACATGGTGGCATAGCCACCCGATACGGCCGATACCGGCTTCGCCAGGACCATGCCGGGCTTGATCTCCAGGGTGCTTAACCAGCAGGGCCGCAGCCTGGCATGTGTCATGTCGGGTACCACTGCTTCAGAGGGGTCGGATTCCATGCGTGCTCACCAAATAAGAACCCAGCGCGCCAGCCACTTGGCCAACTCCCGAGTCAAAAAAACCGGCTCAGCCGGAAATCCGTCAGGCCGCGCCCAAGTCCTCAGGAACATAGCAGCGGCGCGACTAACACCGCATGATAAGGCTTTGATTGTGGCAATCAGGGTGCAGCCTGCGGGCCTGCTTCATGCCCTTGCCGGCAGATGGGCATGCGCAGTACATCGCACCGCTAGCGCCCAGCTGCACTAGACTGACGCATGAACTACGCAACGATCAAACACATTCACATGGGCGCGGTAGCACTCACCGCCGTTGGCTTTTTTATACGCGGCCTGGCCGCACTGCGCGGCGCGCAATGGGTGCAGGGCCGGGCGGCCAAAATCCTGCCCCACATCGTCGACACGGTGCTGCTGCTGTCTGCCCTCGGGCTGGCCGGGATGGCTGGCCTGAACCCGGCCGCCACACCCTGGGTGATGGCCAAGATACTCGGGCTGGTGCTGTATATCGCCCTAGGTGTGGTGGCACTGCGGCCAGGAAATTCAACGAGCGTGCGGCTTGCGGCCTGGGTCTCTGCACTGCTGGTACTGGGCTGGATTGCGTCGGTGGCCGTGCTCAAAAATCCTTGGGGATTTTTTCACTCACCCTGATTCGCACATTTGGCATGCAAACTGCTTGGACGTTTGGTACAAGAATAAAGCTCGTCTCTCACATACCGCCCATTGGCGAATCACGTTACGAACACCATGAAACTCTTTACCACCGCATCCACCCGTCTGCATCGCATGCTGATCCTGGCTTTCCTGCTGGCACTGGCGCCGCTGGCCTTTGCCTGGGATCTGTCGGGCATTAAAACCGTCAGCGCCCTGACCCGGGACCAGCAGCTCATTCCCATTGGCAGCGTGGAATTCAAGCCCGCCGCCAAGGGCATGACCGGCTTCACCCTGACCATGGACCACGGCCGCTTTACCGACCATTTTCTGTCCATGAAGGAGTTCAAGTGCCTGGAAAGCGCCGAGGAGGTGCTATGCCATGTGCCCTACCCCTACAAGAATCCGGGCACGGTGAGCGACGCGAATTACGCCTGGCTGGAGCACAATCTGCTGTTCCTGTTCAAGCAACCCAGAGACTTTGGCGCCAAGCTGTGGAACGGCCTGTATTTCCGTCTGGAACGCGATGAGGCCGGCCTGGTGGGTCTGCCCCAGGCGGTGGACCTGAACCTGATCAGTGGGCCACCCGATGACCTGCTCACTCCCCCCTTCAACACCGGTCTGCGGGACGACGTGGCGCCCGGCTCACACTGGATCACCCGCCTGCTGATTCGCTAATTCTCCGCAGGGCTGGCACGCCAATTGCGCTGAGTGGGTCACTATTTTAAAAAACCAAGAGACCATCGTGCTCCGGCTTGCCATGACTTTGCGCTTTTTCCCTCGCTTGCTCAGCTGCGTTTTGCTGGCCCTGGCAACCTCCCTGTCCCAGGCCGCTGACAGCGGCGGTGCAACACTGCGCGTTGGAGTGCTCCAGTTTGGAACAGTGAACTGGGGGCTGGACGTGATGCAGGCCCACAATCTGGCACAGAAACGTGGCCTGAATCTGAAGATCGTGCCACTGGCTTCCGGCGATGCATCCACCGTGGCCCTGCAGGGTGGCGCGGTGGACGTGATCGTTTCCGACTGGATCTGGGTGACGCGCCAGCGCGCCGATGGCATGGCCGTCACGTTTGCACCCTACTCCAACGCGGTGGGTTCGCTGATGGTCAAGGCAGACAGCGGCGTGCGCAGCCTGGCCGACCTCAAGGGCAAGTCCATAGGCATTTCAGGTGGCCCCTATGACAAGACCTGGCTATTGCTGCGCGCCTATGCCAGCAAAAAGCTGGGCATGGACCTGAGCAATTCCGTGCGCCCTGTGTATGCCGCACCGCCCCTGCTCAACGAGCTGGCCCTGAGCGGCCAGGTGGACGGCGCGCTCAACGTCTGGCATTACGACGCGCGGCTGGAGGCCAAAGGCATGCGGGCGCTGATCAAACTGCCCGAGATTCTGGCCGGTCTGGGAGTGGACAAACCGATGCCGCTGATTGGCTGGGTCTTTCGTGAGGACTGGGCCAAGCAGAACCGAGAAGCCATGGAGCGCTTTTTGGCTGCTTCGCAGGAGGCCAACAGCATCATGGCCAAGAGCGATGCGGAATGGGAGCGCCTCAAGCCCCTGATGCACGCCGAAGACAACGCCAGCTTTCTGGCGCTGCGCAACGGCTACCGCTTGGGCATAGCCAGCTGCGAATATGCCGACAGCCAGGCGACTGCGGCCAGTGTCTTCAAAATACTGGCGGAGACGGGCGGTGACAAGCTGGTTGGCAAATCACGGACGCTGAGTGAAGGCACTTTCTGGAACGGCGCCCCACTGCCCGCATGTCCGAAGAACTGAGTTCGCAGCCCGCTGCCAGCGCCTGGTCACGTGTCTGGCCGCTGCTGCTGTTAACCGTCCTGTGGCAACTGGTGGCCATGCAGGCACACAGCCGCGTGCTGCCGACGCCGCTGGCGGTGTTTGAAGTGCTGGCAAACGAAGTCATGTCGGGCGAGCTGTTGTTTCACCTGGGCAAAACCATGGCCCGCGTCGCCATCAGCTTTTGCCTGGCGATGCTGCTGGGCGTGGGCCTTGGCATTCTGATGGGCCGCTCACGCCGCTGGGACCGGGTGCTGGACAGCCTGCTGATTCTGGGACTGAACATACCGGCACTGGTGACCACCATCCTTTGCTACATCTGGTTCGGACTGAGCGAGAGTGCAGCGATTCTGGCCGTGGTGCTGAACAAGATTCCCATGGTGGCCATCAACCTGCGCGAGGGCGCCCGCGCCGTGGATAGCCAACTGATGGAGGTGGCACAGGTCTACCGGCTGGGCCGGTTGGCACGTTTTTTCAAGGTGTACCTGCCGCAGCTCTATCCCTATCTGTTCAGCT
>TBL_comb47_HYPODRAFT_10003548_pt1 | contig 18390 bp, 19 predicted proteins | sample TroBogypolimnion_40_FD_10682 | JGI IMG/M metagenome (IMG submission 10682)
AGGGGATCTTTTGACCAACAGACTCCTGACATTCAATGCCAAAACGATGGAGTTTCGCAATATTAAAGTGAAACACAATCCGAAGTGTCAGGTGTGCGGAGATCATCCGACAATTACAGAACTGGTCGATTACGAACAGGCAACATGTGAAATTAAAAACAGTCATTAAATTATGGAGATTTCAGAAATAATATCATCTAACCAGCCAAAAGATCAAAAAAAGCTTTCGATCATTAGTTTCAGCGGTGACTTTGATAAGCTGGTGGCAACATTTACCCTTGCAACGGGTGCTGCTGCAATCGGTTATGAGGTTAATATTTTCTTTACCTTCTGGGGTCTTGATGCCATTAAGCAGAAACAAGGGCGCGCCTTTGTCGGTAAGGGTTTCCTGCCAAAACTGTTTGGCTTTTTCATGGGAGGGCTGCGAAGCGCACCTGTGAGCAGGCTGAACTTTTGCGGAATAAGCCCCAAGATATTCCGTTATCTGATGCGCAAGAAAAATGTAGCGACACTGGAAGAGCTGGTTGAAGCGGCCAAAGTGCTCGAAGTCAATATGTATGCCTGTGAAATGGCAATGCATATCCTTGGCCTTCAAAAAAGTGATTTTATTCATGAAGTTAAGGATGTGCTCGGAGTCGCCACCTTCCTCGATATTTCAGAAGGTGGAAGAACATTGTTTATATAAAAAACAGAGCATTAACTTTTGGCAGCTGGCAACTGGCGGCTGCTAACTGGCGGCTGGCGGCTGGTAACTGGCGGCTGGCAACTGGTAACTGGCGGCTGGCAACTGGTAACTGGCGGCTGGCAACTTGCAACTTGCAGCAATGCCAGCCGCAAGTCGCCAAAAACATAAATTTTTATAAATTCATAACAATCAAATATATGTCCACAGTTAAATTAGATATTACCAAAGAGCATTGCCCGATGACCTTCGTAAAAACAAAAATTGCCCTGTCGAAATTGCAACCGGGCGATATCCTTGAACTATTACTTACCGAAGGTGAGCCGCTTCAGAATGTACCCAAAAGTTCGAGGGAACAGGGATATAAGGTTCTGGAAGTATCGCATGTTGAAGGGCAGATTCATAAAGTTCTGATTGAGAAATAATAACTGACTAATGCTTATAATTTCACAACAAATAATCGATCAGTTATTTGATCATGCAAAAAGCGGGTTGCCCGAAGAAGTTTGCGGCTATCTTGCCGGAAATGAACAGGAAGTTACCCGCCATTTTCAGTTGACCAATATAGATCACAGTGCTGAACACTTCTCTTTCGACCCGGCCGAACAGTTCAAGGTTGTGCGTGAAGTACGAAATGAGGGTCAGGTTATACTGGCCAATTACCACAGTCATCCGGAAACCCCTGCAAGGCCATCGGTGGAGGACATTCGTCTGGCATTTGATCCGGAGATCAGTTATGTTATCGTTTCACTGGCTGCCGAATTGCCTGATATAAAATCATTCCGGATCCGCAATGGGGAAGTTGAAAAGGAGGAGATTCAGATTATCTGATCAATAATACAATCTCAAAGAGATCCTGGGTGAGAATGGAACTGCCTGGGAATAAATATTCAATGTAGTTGATTGATTAACAGGCACTCTTTCAAAATTTGAGTACCAGATATTTTTGGTATTAAATAAGTTTAAGATTGATAATCCGGCCTCGCAGGCAATCTTCCCCACATCAAACCGATAGTTTGCAGCAATATCGACCCGGTTATAAACCTGATAGTTGTAATTTGGATTAAGAATTGATCCGCTAGTCAAAGGAAAGCCGGAACCAAAAACATAAATTGCAGAGAAATTATATGGTTTGACATTGAACAAGGTTGCAATTTTTACTTCATGTCGTTGATCCTGGGGAGCCGGAAGATATTCAGCCTTAGGGAAGTATGAAAAGTTCTCCTCTGTTTTACTCAGGGTGTAAGAAATCCAGTAGGAATGTCCTCTGAAATCTTTCCTGATGAAGAAATCAATTCCATAACTTCTACCTTTCCCATTATAAATCAGATTGTTATAATTTAAATCCCGGTTAATATACCTGGTCAAACCATTCGTACCCTTATAATAGGCTTCGAGACTTATTGTCAAATCATTATGAATGTATGAACTACCGACGACCCAATGGACAGCTTTGAGAACTGGTATCTTATTATTGTCACAGGTGGTCCATATATAGCGATAATTCCCCTGGTTATCAATGACAGAACTCTTTGAAATAAACTGATTATAAATTCCCCAGGCAGCATTAAGCTTAGTAAATTCGGTTAGTCGGATGCTTGCTGACAATCGAGGCTGAAGATAGACTCTTTTGAGAGAAAAAGGGGCATCGGCACGAATACCGTATTTAATCTCCATTCCCCCCGGTAAGGTGACATGGTCTTGCAAATAACCGTTAATTCGGACTAACTGAGATTTCAGGTTGGTTTGGTTATAACCGAATGAATCGACCTGTAAACCCACCTCGTCCTGATCAAACCCAAAACCGGTCTCGAGCATATGCGATTGTGAAAGTTTGATAAAATTATCCACATGTTGGGAATATTCGCCTATTTTATTATAAATCTGATCGTTATTTAATTGTTGAAATACATTGTTAGACCTTTCAATACTTTGGATGTTCGATAAGTCGGTTTCGAGAGAGGACCACGACGTGGTGAAGTTCGTGATATTACCATTTTCCCAGGTACGGCCATAAAAAGCTGAGGCCCCATACTGATAATTGTTTTCCGCATCGATTTTAAAAAGGCCATTCAGACCAACATAAGGATTAATGAGGTATCTGAATCGGTCCTGACTTCCCAGGTAACTAATATAAAAGAGTCCCCCATGGTTATTTCGCGTCGTATATCTCACATTAATATCCTGGTAATTATAATCAGGGAGGACGGTATAGTCAATCGCTGAACTTGAGACATTAACCGGTGTAATTACATTCTGGTTATTTGCCGGAAGAACATCTTTACCCTTATATAAATTAAAATAGGTCTGACGGAAGGAGACTAAAATGGAGCTGTTTTTCCATAAGGGAACTTCTGCCATTCCATTCATTGTCACATTATTAATATTCAGACTAAAAGAAGGTTTTACCATATTTGCGGCCTTTCCGGAAATATTAACAATACCTCCTACCCTGCCGCCGTGACCGGCATCATATCCACCTTTTAACACCTCGATCTCCTTGGCGATTAAAGGATTTACTGCGTTGATTTCGTCATTAAAACTTTTTAATCCCCAAATAGTGAATCCATCGAACAGGATTTGGCTATGTCCTTCGTAAGAGCCCCATATTATCAAACCATTTGATTGTTCGCTTGATGCGAGGATGCCGGGCATAAGTCTTAAAATAGTAAAAATTGAATTATCGCCACTTCCAGGCAAGTAATTAGCAATCTGATGATTAACTTTAATTACACCAGCCCTATCTCCAATATGAGCAGATTTATCGAAAGATCTGTCTTTGATTACAATTTCCCGTAGTCCAATTACAGAAGGGATTAAGTTGAAAAGGTGGTACCGGCCGGCAACGACCACGGTATCCAGGGAAAAGTAACCCAGATGAGAAATCCGCACACGAAAAACGCTGTCTGTAGTATTCTGATAAGTAAAGCTCCCCTTGAGGTCAGAAACAAGCATCCGGTTATTGACATAAAGCTGGGAAAATGCAAGCGGTTCTTTGGATTTGGCTTCAGAGATCTGGCCCAATAAAAGATAATTGCGAGGCACAGCGAGTTTATTCTTTGGAAGAATCAGAAATATATCTCCCTGTTTTCTACAAATTAGCGGAAACCTGCTGATAATAGATTGGATTGCCACTTCAGGTGAGGCCCATTTATTGGTAAGCGTCAGATTATACCTGGAAAGCAAACGATCGTCAAACGAGAACTGCAATCTGTATTTATCGCGTAAGTCAATTAGGACCTGATTTAATGGAATATTAAGAACAGCAATATCAATCTGCTGAGAAAAGCAGGATATTGCTGTCAGATGAAATAACAGGATAAAAACTATCAACCTTGGTCGACTCACACTCCGCTGGGATTAATTAACCAGAAATTCAGTATCTGATTTAGCGTCAAATTTAATCCCTAATGAGGTACAAACCAAATCGAGTACCTCTTTTCCTGATAAAGATCGTGAAAAATTTCCGGTGTAGGTTAAACCCGGTTTACCATCGAAATGTATTTTTATATTATATTGCCGCTCAATCTCCTGCAAAACAGTCTCGATTGGGGAACCAGTAAAAACAAACATATTATCTCTCCAGGATTTAACTGTGGCCACATTGACTTGCTGAGCAAAGCGTAAAAATCCGTCTTTGGTAATAAAAGCTTTCTCGTTGGGGTTAAGCAAAACCCGTTCATTTCTTCCGGTGGATACGACTCTTACCTTACCGGTAAAGCAGGTTACGCTGTAATCATTTTCCCTTGAATAAATATTAAAACTGGTTCCGAATACTGTGGTTTCACCCAATTTAGAAACGACTTTAAATCCAAGGCCCTTGGGGACTGTAAAAAAGGCCTCTCCATCGAGGGTCAATGATCTGGAGAAAGTAAACCAATAAGGATGAAAGCTTACAACAGATTGGGCATTCAGATCGATTTTTGAATTATCGGGAAAGACATAAGTGAAATGTTGACCGGCTGGAACGTAAAGAGTTTTGGTATAGAACCTGAAGAAATTGACGGTTCCTAATAACAACAGGATGGTGGCAGCAACTGAAATCCGAAGAAAGAGGCTCCTAAAAATAGGGTGGGTATTGAGTTTTGGCTTGTCAATTTGAATCAACAGATTTTCCCAGGCTGAATTCTCAGAAACCGAATAATGGAACTCGATTTCGGGGAACTGGTCTAACTTGTCGGTTGAACTAAAATCTTTATGTAAATTTATTCTTTTCATCAATCTTCTATCGCCTTTCGTAAATATTCCAAGGCATTTTTCATTCGTTTTTCAACAGCTTTAATGCTTAAGCCCAAACTTTCAGCAATTTCAAAATATTTCATTCCGTCCATTCGACTCAAGAGAAAAACAGTTCGTTGTTTTTCAGGCAGCCGTTCCAATGCCAACTCATAATTTTTCAACAATTCCTTATAAAGCATCATATCATGCGGACTCTCTCCAAATTGTTCATCTGCTTCTTTTGCCTTATACTTCATCACGACATTGCGTTTACGTAACTGAGAAATCAACAAGTCACCCGCAATTTTATAAAGAAGCGCCCTGGCATTGCCATTCACCAATTCGAAATTCTTCTCCCATAGCCTGATAAAAGTCTCCTGCGCCACATCAGTCGCCAGATCCTGATCACCTGACCGATAATAAACATAATTTCGTACACCCGAAAAATGAGTGTTGAATATATTTTTAAATTCTTCGCGCGTCAAAATTTAAATACTTAAGTTGTAGTACAAAGCTACAAAAAAGCTTCCAAATTATGATACTTGATTCCAGTCAAATGTTTCTGACACCAGAAACAAATCCCACTGATTTAAAAATCCTCTTTTGGGCGGCACTGCAAAGATCTGAAACGAATTTCAAAACAACTTTCGACTACATTCAGGAATTTTCATCACTGATAGCAGAGAGGTTTTTATCCACATGCGTTCTGAATTGATACGATTCAGGATGCTTTATAGATCGCTGACTAATCCAGGTGTCATGAATGAACGCGTTAAAATAGTAGTTTATAAGTCTCAGGAAAACTTTGTTTGCAACCATTAAACGCCTGTTTGAAAATAAAATCAGACCAGGTATAGCCGAAACAAAGCACAATACCAAATTATTCAGAATTACAAAAGCGTGCATGAGTATTTCTTTTAATCCATTCTCATGCAAAGAGATATACTCGTGATGAGAGATTAAGACCTCTGTTTTGGTAAGAGAAGTAATTTCGACATCAGATCTGGATGAACCGCCATGATCGTGAGCCACAGCGACGTTTTTTAAAATAATGACGGCTCCTCCCAATTCGGCAGACCTTCTGCATAAATCGACATCCTCATAGTACATCCAGAACCTTTCGTTCCATTTTCCAATGGTATTGAAGCTCATCTTGCTCATCATCATCACTGAACCTGAAACCCAATCCGGAAAAATAAAACGGTCGTTCTGCACCGGTTCAGCAATCAACTTGAAAATTTTAGCCAAAGCCCTGGACCAACCCGTAAGTGAAAGAGGAGACGGGAAAACACCATAAGGTTTATCTTCTGCTCCGTTTGCCCTTAATTGTCTGCAGGAGATGATTGAATTGACACGGCTTACCTTTACCTGATCGAGCATCGCCAACAGCGCCCTTTCAGAAACGCGAGTATCGGGATTTAAAAACAACAGGTATTTTCCACTGGAATTTGCTGCTCCAAGGTTATTCCCATTTGCAAATCCAAAGTTCCCCGAATTTAAAATAAAATTAAATTGAGGGAAAATTCCTCTTAATTCATTTAACTTTTCACCCTGTGATGAATTGTCAACAACGATTACCTCAAAAGAAAAATAGGTAGCCGGGATTGAGGCTAACGAATCGAGACATCGGGTAAGCTTATCCCAACTTCGATAATTGACTATTATAACAGAGAGGTCTTTCAAAATAAATCGAGCTTAAAGCATTTACAATACAACAGTTTCCAGCATTCAATGAATTCCAATATAAAATTGAATAAACCTTGTTATCCGCTGTCAATTATTAACCGCTTCAAATACTTTTTACCCTACCATGAAAGAAAAATAAATCAGGAATAGTAACAGACATTATGGATCTTTAACGCTCAGGAGCAGCCAACTGAGGTTTTCCAATTTAGAACTGCTTTAAACAATTTGGTTGCAGAGCTAGATTCAAATGCTTCAATGGCAGAATTTAGCGTCGATTTTCCAATATGAAGTTCAATCTCATCACCCCAATGAGTTTCCGATAAAAACTCAAGCGAAAATCCTGTCAATCTATGATTCTGATAATGTTCAAGTTGAAAGCAATCGGTAGCCCAGTCAAGGTAACGGGTATTATTGACATGAAGATTTTGGTCAATTTCATTGTATGCCACCTTTTTGTTGAAAGCCACATGCTCCGTTTGGGCAGTAATTCGGTCGGGAAAATAGGCTAACGACTTTCTTCCGTTATTGATTGGTAACTCAATTCCCAGTATGGAAGGACGTTGCGGGCGCAAAGTCTGTGCAGCTACCAATAACCATCCCGAAACGGCCCGGATAATGACCTGATGATTGTTGTCATAAACAATAAAATCGCGCCTGAAAAAGAGTCCTTCGCTCCCGCAGGGCCAGGTTTCAATCAGAATTGATTCTCCCCATCGGGGCATTCTGTCAATTTCAACGGTAAGCCTCGAGAGGGCCCAGAATAATTCTCTGGAAATCAAAGCATCATAACCGGCACCAAGCTCTGCAGCATGATTTGAGGCAACCTCCTGAAAAAACTGCATCAATGCAGAGGGCTTAGCATTTTGCTGAAAATCGACATTGTATGATTTAATATTAAAATTCTCTTTCCAAATTGTTTCCATCTCATTTTTTAATAAATCGCTATTTGTCAATTAAGATTCCCATTTTCTTCATCAAAAATGTGGCATTCAGATTTTTGCAAACCCCTTCCTGCAATTTGTAATCAATATTCATCGTATCATCTATAATCTGAATCTCAAAACAGAGGTTATGAATATTTTGCGGATACTCTCTGACCAAATCGCCTAAAATAAGATCATGTGTAGCTATCAAGCCAACAGATTGATATTTAATTAATTGTTCCAGTAGAGCCACTGATCCGGCCTGTTTATCCTTTGAATTGGTTCCTTTTAGAATTTCATCAAGCAAAATGAAAGTTCGCTGTCCGGTCTCAAGTTCTGAAATAATCTGCTTCAATCGTTTCAATTCTGCATAAAAGAATGATTCTTTCCTGGCCAGTGAATCATTTGTGCGGATGCTGCTGTGCAAGGCTATCGGGTAAAATATAAATTTCGCTGCAAATACAGGGGACCCAATCATAGCCAGAACATAATTAATTCCCACGGTTCGCAAAAAGGTACTTTTGCCCGACATATTCGCTCCTGTTATAATGTAGTACTGATTCCATTCAGGGATCGAAATATCGTTTGTAACGCATTCCACTTTATTAATAAGGGGATGGCCCAGATTGACTGCTTCAAAAATAAATTGGTTTGAGACCGGAACAGGATATATAAATTCAGGGTTATTTGCAGCAAAATTGGCCAATGATGTAAGGGCATCCAGCTCACCGATTATTGCAAACCAACGCGGAATATCGTCACGATACTTTTCTTTCCATCTTTCAACCCGAGCCAAAATATGGAGGTTGAATAAAAAAAGTCCGTTCAAAATGACCGCTACCAGGATATTCAGGTTTGAATCCATCCAGTTTAGCAATCGATACAAATGCCGAATGATTACGGAAGGAGGTTCATTCCCATGATGAGAAAGCTGTTGCTTTAAATCACCAAGATAACCGGATTTGAAATTATACCTCTCGATCAGGAAGAGAAACTGCGCATATTTTGAGATTGTTTCAACCTTTGAAGTTAGCAGCGACTGCACCATGATGGTTTTCCGGCCATAGAATGAAACAATCAGCAACTGCAAAACAACCATCATGATTGGAAGCTGGACAACGACTAATCCGAACAGAGACAATACAACCAATAAATTAGTTACAATGGGAAAGATAAATCTGAGACTATTAAAGAATCGGCTTTGCAAAAGTTTGTTGTCACTTTCGAGCCATTCATTCAATTCAACGCGATCCTTTTCGTTACTCTTTTGTCCAAAGAAAACCAATTGCAACTGCAGACGGAAATCCTGGACTTTAGATAATTCAAGGATTGCCTTTTGCCGGGCAATGATATGATCCTTAAAGTTAAAGGCATCGCTAAGGTAATCAGCCAACCTGTTTTTACCGAAAATAGTGACGGTGCGGTTTAAAGCATGAAAAAGGGACTTCTTCCCAAAAATGTCCAAATCGTAAGAATAACTGTGGTCCGGGTCAACATATTCATCTCCCGGATCAAAGGGGGAAAAATCGCCGTTGATAGCTTTTATTTCGTTATTAAGAATCTGAATCAAACGATCAAAACGCTCAATTTTCTGTTTTAGGTAATTATCCAATGCCGACAAAAGCAAGAATAAAATCAGTGCAGCGATAGAGCCAAAAACATAAATCAAATTACTAACAATCAGAAACTTAAAAAATAATATCAGCGTTAAAAGGAAAACTACAAGTCTTGATACCGGTAAATAATACCTGTTTTTTGCTAGTTTTTCCCTTTCCAGTCCGATCGTTCCAATTTGGTCTTCATATTCCTGCAGGATTTGAGTCATTATTTATGGTTCTTTGACGTTTAGTATGGGTAATATAAATTTTGCTCTCAATGCATCTGACAACTAGCAGCTGGCGGATTTTCAAGGGGAGAAAATCATTTTTATCCATACAGATCGTCATTGAGCCTTATTTATTATGTTCTTCCAAAGTAATCTGCAAATATAAAGAATTCCATCTACACCATTTGAGGTTCAGACTGGGCAATTCTGTTTTTCTTATCCACAACTTTTACAACATATTGTTTAGGAGATGTTTCAGTGTAATTATCAGTAAACATAAAGGGGTTTTTAGAAATTTGAGGTACATGAGCAAAATTTGCCACTTTAACTCCGTCGCGCCAGATCTCATAACGATCAATTGGTGCATCACCGGCATGGGCAGTATGCCAGGTAATTACCGATTTTCCGCCATTCAATACCTCAACCTTAACCTCCCTTGGAGCCGTCAGGTCCTGGTAGGGCTTCTGGAAATAGTTTGTTTTACCTCCTTTGGAATTTAATGCCAGAGTCTCGATTTTTTTTCTCTCCTCCTCGCTTAAAATGCCTGAAGCTACCTGGGCCCCAATCAAATTTTGTGTCAACTGGCAATACTGAGGTCTGTCATCGATTTGTCCGATACCGATAATTGCGGTATGGACCCCAGGAGTGGACAACGAATACCGGATGAGTTCATGAGCAGGTAATTCAGGGCTGCTTACCTGGAGTACGACATGTTCAGGAGTGTTTGACCATTCGGCTTTCTTGGAATACATTGCTCCGTCTGCAAAAACCTTCATCGCAATAATTCCCATGTTTTTAGCCGCTGCCACAGGAATAACGTTATACTGCATATTGAAGAAGAGCTTATCGTTTGCGTTTATGGCTACCAGCATTCCATCAAGCAGATTCTCTGTATCACGTTGAATCATTTCGATCATCACCGCTGCATCTTTATGTCCGGAGAAACCAATATGATGGATCAGTTTTTCATGCTTTGGGTTTAGTCCCGTCCTGTTGGTTCCATCCCTGACATCCCGTAAGGCTGCGAGTGCCCCAATGGTGTTGTCTTCCGGACTGGGATTATCATATCCTTCATAAAGAGCATCGACTTCACTCATATTATGAAGTGTATGAATAAGCACCATATCCAGATAAGCATCGTTAGGATAAGAATCTATCCCATTTCCAAAAACCTGGGAGAGTGTTCTGCGCACATCATCGATGGCTTTGGAGCCTGCCGGACCATTAGTGCCTCCATGAGCCTCCTTACGATCGTCTCCCCCTTTACCAAAGCGAAGACCCGTTTTTGAAGTAACAAAAATTGCCTTTCTTTTTATATCACTATAATTTTGCTGATCAGGAACAAGGCCAAGCTGCCTGAAAGCTTTTCCATAATTCAGCTGACTTGGACCATAATAATTTGAAGTATCGTAATAGTTGATCCCTAACTGGTATGCCTTAAGAATAATGGCCACCGGATCGATTCCTGGAGGAGTCCATTGGATAGATGCCTGACCACCCAAACCAAGGGTTGTCACCTCAAAATCAATTTTCCCGAAACGCCTTTTTAAGAGGGTATCCGGAACAGAGGCACTGCCTGCCTTTAACATATAAGGGACCATGGTTAATCCAACAGAAGTCACACAGGAGGTTTGTATAAACTTCCTGCGGGTCTGAGAAAAAAGGATGTTTTTTGCCATAATTCTAATCGTTAACAACTTTAAGATATAAAGGATAACAATTAGATAAAGTGATTGTTTTAACCATGGAAAATTCTTACCCGGTGTATTTTAATTAATCTGATCATAACATTTGATATTCGCAAAAAATATAAAACGAAATTGCCCGATTCAATTATTGCGGCTACAGTCATTGTATATGAGTTGGATTTATTTCCTGAAAGGTCTCCGACTTTAAAAATATGCAAGAATTATAAAAAAAGAGGGCATCTCTTTCGGTCTATTGAGATACCCTCTGTCTTATTCGTCCTATCCGGAATCAATTTTAGTTCAGACCTCTGCTTTTGAGCAAAGGTTCGATTGAAGGTTCCTTTCCCCTGAAATTCACATATAATTTCATCGCCTCATCGGTTCCGCCCCGTTCCAAAACATTGGTGCGGAAAGATCTGGCTACTTTTGGATCAAAAATACTGCCGGCCTCCTTAAATGCCTCGAAAGTATCACAATCGAGAACCTGGGCCCATAAGTAGCTGTAATATCCGCTTGAGTACTCGCCACCACCCGAAAAAGTATGAGCAAAATAGGTTGATTTATAACGGGGGATGATTTCGGGTATCAGACCCGATTTTTTCATGGAGTTCTTTTCAAATTGCTCAACATCAATATCCCCGGCTTTGGTAATCGTATGATAATCCATATCCAGAATCGCTGCCGCAAGGTATTCAACAGTGGCAAAACCCTGATTAAACTTACCTGCTTTTACAATTTTATCAACTAAGTTCTGTGGAATAACCTCTCCTGTTTTAAAATGTTTGGCATAGATTCTGAGAACTTCAGGTTCGGCGGCCCAATGTTCCATCACCTGGGATGGAAGTTCAACAAAATCGCGTGAAACATTGGTTCCCGAGATCCCCTGATAGTGACATTTCGTTAACAAACCGTGCAGGCTATGGCCAAATTCGTGGAAAACCGTTTCAACCTCGTCGAAGCTAAGTAAGGCGGGCTGATCGCCGGTTGGCTTGGAGAAATTTGTTGTTACAGAAACTACCGGGCGTATGTCTTTCCTGTCTTTATCGACATACTGATCGCGATAATTGGTCATCCAGGCGCCCCCTTTTTTGGAAGCCCGGTTATAGAAATCCATATACAATATTCCCATTTCCGTACCATCGCCGTCTTTCACTTCATAGACTTCACAATCGGGATGATATAAAGGCATATTCTTCAAGGGGGTGAAGGTAAGTCCATACAATTTATTGGCAACCGCAAAGGCTCCTTCACGCACATTATTCAACTCAAAATAGGGGCGGGTTTGCTCCTCATCAAGGTCATACTTTTCTTTTCTGACCTTTTCGGAATAATACCACCAATCCCAGCTCTCGAGTTTAAAATGGCCACCCTCTTTGGCAATCATGGCCTGCATATCTTTCGACTCCTCTTTGGCCCTGCGTATTGCCGGTATCCATACCTGACCAAGCAATTTATAAACATTAGCGGGCGTTTTGGCCATACAATCATCCAGAACATAAGCTGACCAGCTTTCAAAACCCATAATATTCGCCCGTTGAAGCCGAAGGTTCACCAATTTATTGATAATCGCCTTATTGTCATGGTTATTGCCATTATTACCCCGACTGTACATCGCCTTGTAGATTTTTTCGCGCAGCGTCCGATTTTTGGCATAGGTAACAAAAGGTATCCAGCTAGGCTTTTGAAGGGTGAAAACCCATTTGCCCTCCAATTTCGTAGCTTTTGCCTCTTCAGCTGCTGCAGTAATCACGGGTAAAGACAATCCGTCAAGATCTTCATGCTTGTCAATCACCATGTGAAAGGCATTTGTTTCAGCCAATATATTATCCCCAAACTTAAGATCAAGCAGTGCAAGTTCTTCATTTACCTTTTTTAATTGCAGTTTCTTATCGGCAGAAAGATTTGCTCCGCCCCTGACAAAACGTTTATAGGTCTCTTCGAGCAATTTGGATTGTTCCTGGTTCAGATGGAGCGAGTTTCTGGAATCGTAAACGCTCTTAACCCGGGCAAAAAGCGGTTCATTCAGATTAACTTCATCGCTGTGCTGAGATAGCAACGGTGCTACCGTGCGTGCGATCTCCTGGATTGAGTCATTGGTCAAAGCCTCCTTCAGGTTGGAGAAAACATGGTTCACCCGGCCTAATAAGGAACCGCTCATATCGAGTGCTTCAATGGTGTTGTTAAAACCTGGAGCCTCATGCGAATCGGTGATGCTTTTAATCTCTGCATTATGCTGTTTGATCCCCTCCTCAAAGGCCGGCAAATAATGCTTATTCATAATTTTATCAAAAGGGGGGACTTCGAATGGGGTATTGTAAGTCTTAAAAAATGGATTCATATTCAGGTTGTTTTTCACTTGTTCTGTGCATGATGCCATCACAAGAATGACGACCAAAGATAAGAGTAATTTTTCCATGCTTGCTGAATGAGATTTAGAATGAGTATTGCAAGACAAAAATAGGAAAAGAATAAAGATTCGTCTGTTTTAGAAACATGACTTATTTCAGGTTTGCAATCACTTGGGAAAAGGGTGGAACCTAAAGTTAAACCAGTTTATTTATAAACTGACCATCAGAACACCTATGGAATAATTTAAAACCCATTAAAATGATCAACAATCTTTCTTAAACCCTCTTCCTCTTTTATCGAACACCTATTTTTTGAGATATAGGTCTTCATCTCCTCTTTTTTTTCACCAAACATTTGAAGGAGCATCTTTTTGTTGGATATAGCCTTTGCCGGAGTTCCCCCGATTGCTAAAAAATACTCTTTTTTAATATCACTAAACCTGGCGGGTTTTGGATCCATATATGGTTTTGTCTCCTCCATATCCAGAAATTTTATGGTAAAACGGACTAAAAGAGTCGCCTTTCCTCCGTTAATTATTTTAAGGAAACCGTTTTGCATACTTCCTTTGGAGTCATAGGGCATATAGCTGAATACTGAGCCGCCAAATTCGGCCCTTTTAATCAAGGATTTTGGCTCAATATTGTAATTGATATTGCCATTGCTAAATTCGAGATCATCAGTAAATGCATTATACCTCAAAGGGATATTTCCATAGACCTTCCCATCTGACGTAGTAATCTTTCCCATCTCAAATTTCGCATTCAAATATGGAATTCCTTGTATATCAGCTATTTTAATATTTTTACCAAAAACTGTTCCTTCCACAATCCGGGTAAATCTGTAATCCTCAAGAAATGGTTTATCCCAGAGTTCATTCTGTGCATTTACATCAAAAGTTAAGACTAACAACAAAATAATGATACAATAAGATGTGTTCTTCATAGTCCGAATTAAGTGTTTTACGACTGGTTAAAAGTAAAGAATAGAGTGGAAGGAAACGATGATTATTTACTTCTTTTTGTTAAAAATCAACTATTATCTTTAGACCAAAAATATATCCTTGTGAAAAATCAATTGCTTTCTATACATCTAAAGCTCCATTTGGTCGTATTGATTTATGGATTTACAGCTATTCTGGGAAAGTTGATCCCAATGGCGGCCGCTCAGTTAGTGTGGTACAGGATGTTGATCGCCTTAATCTCTTTTTATATCTTTCTGCGCTGGAGAAAGACCACTCTCAGAATAGACCGAAAACAATTCTTTCAGTTATTTGGGATCGGGATGATCGTTGCAATTCATTGGATTGCCTTTTTCGGAGCCATTAAAATTGCCAATGTTTCAGTTGCGCTCGGATGCCTGTCTACCAGTACTTTATTCACCAGTTTGCTGGAACCCTTTTTCTTCCGCAAACGGATCAATGGTGTGGAAGTAATCGTTGGTTTGCTGATTATTCTGGGGCTTTACCTGATCTTCAGGTTTGAAACCAGTTATTCATTAGGGATTCTTGTTGCCCTGGCTGCGGCATTTCTGGCTGGGTTATTCTCGGTTCTCAACAAAAAAATGGTTATTCATCAGAAAGCATCGGTGATCAGTTTTTATGAAATGATGGGAGGACTTTCGGCTGTTACCATTTATCTATTGGTAAGCGGATGGGGAAAGAATGCTTTATCAATTCCCTCTCCCACTGATTTTATCTGTTTACTCGCCCTTGGCATAATCTGCACCGCTTATGCATTTGCTGTTCAAGTTAAGATCACGAAGCATTTGTCTGCATATATTGTTGCGCTGACGATCAATCTTGAACCGGTTTACGGTATTCTGATGGCTTACTTTTTGTTCGGAGAGACAGAGCATATGACCGATGGTTTCTATTTGGGAACGGCAATAATCCTTATTTCTGTCTTAGGATTCCCACTTTATCACTTTTACAAACGAAAAAGAGAAAAAAACCAGTTGAATGGAATAATTTAAATCTCAAAAAATCTATTCAAACTCATTGATTACCCCTTTATCAAGTAGTTCTGGTTCAATATGAAGGTCGTTTTCCAGAAATTCATCCATCTCATCTTCGGAGGCGAACTCTGCAATGACTCCGTTATAGACCACTGTCCAATTAATTGATGATTGCAGGATCTTCAGCCCAGGAAGTTCAGGGCTGAAATCCTTCACCGGAAACCCCTCCTTACCACCATCTTCGGCTTCAATATCCTGAAGATAACGGGTGTAATAATCGCGTGCAGGAAACAGCTCATCCAGAACATCCTCTTCATCAGCCCGTTCGTAAAATTCGGTGACTGTAAGCCTGTAAACAAGCATTGCTCCCATGCCATTCACATAAAGAATATCTGCAAATGGTTTGTCGGGGCGGTTTTCGAGTTCCTCAAAATCCAGACCCTCAACCTTGGCCAAAAACCGCGGGTGGTGGTTATGAAGAATGAACTCTGCAGGCTGATCGCCAGTTGCCATTATATCATTGCAAATCAGGTATTTTGAAGTTTTCATAATCTCTTTTGATTTTTCTGCAAGATAAAGATTTTTTCAGCGCCAAATCTTAATTCTTATCATTTTGGTATTTTTGTAACATGAACCCCGATATTTATTATTTCAATCCCACCTGTGAGCTGGCTGTTGCCAATGGTTCACCAAATTTTATGGCTTCTGCCAAGCTACGCCGCTTTGAGGAGGAACTAAGCACCCTGCCCGGAATCCTGGCCCAGCCGAAAGACCTGGTCATCGTTGATCGTCAACCAACACAACAATTTATAGATCAATGCGAAGGTGCAGGCTTTTTAATACCGGCATACCGTACAATCGATGATTTACTTTCCGATCAATCTTTTTTGTCTGCAGAAAATGGTTTCCTGTTTCCCTGGGGATGGAGCCCTTCTGCACACAAATTACTTCAGCCATTTAAATCAGCCTGTTCTTTGAATTTTCAGAATTCACCTGTGGCCGAATGGCGCGAGATCCATCGGGAACTTTACAGCCGGAAATCATCCCTAGATATTCTTTCCCGGATTATAGCGAATTACAATTCGTGCAATCTATTAGCTTTAAATGATTTGCCTGAAATATGCACTAGTCACGAACAGGTCATTACTCTTCAAAAGAGATGGGGAAAAGTGGTTGTCAAGGCCCCATGGAGTGCCTCAGGCCGTGGTTTGCAGGTGTTGCGCCCCAATGAATACAACCAGACAAACAGACAAGTAATTGCAGGCTTCCTTAAACAACAGGGATATACCGTTGTTGGTCCATGGCATGATAAGGTGCTCGACCTTTCATTTCAGTTTTTCGCACTGGGAAATGGAAGTATCGAATACAAGGGGTTAACTTCATTTTCAACTGATCAATCGGGCCGGTATACTGGAAATTTTATTCAGAAGTTTCCCCCTGATCTTGCTCCGGAAATTGATGCCTTTTTAAAGCAAAATATTCAGGAGGTTCAAACTGCAATCCAGGAGGCATTAATCGGAAGCAACTATTCTACAGACTATTACGGATGGCTTGGAGTTGATGCGATGATATACAGGTCATATATTGGAGACTTAAAATTCCATCCTTGCCTCGAAATCAATTGCCGGTTCACGATGGGAGCTGTTGCCTTAAGTCTGAGAGATCACCTCGCAGAAGGTTCTAACGGAGAATTTAAAATTTTACATGGCAAAGAGGAATATTTTTCTGAGTATTGCCAGGAGATGAGGAAAAAAGAACTGCTATTGTCAGATCAAGGAAAAATAGTTACAGGATTCCTTCCTCTGACCCCTGCCCGCTCAGATTGCAGCTTTGGAGCTTATTTAAAGGTAACGAAAAAGAATGAAAGAATGAAAGAATGAAAGAATGAAATAATTGGAAATATTAAGCATTAACCATTAAGCATTAACCATTAAGCATTAAGCATTAACCATTAAGCATTAACCATTATTCATTATCCAGATTTTTTTTCAAAGCTTCAAACTGACTGTTATTAAATGGCATATAGGTATTCTGAGCCGGTTTTTCCTCGATTTCAAAGATAATTTCATCTATCCGGGGGTCGTTTAATCCGATCCCGGTAACTCCCGAAACCTGTTTTCGGACTAATATCTCCTCCGCCCCGTTTTCCCGCATCTGGATCACCTTGCCAATCATCCCAATCACAGAACCGATAGGAAGCGGTTTTCCGGAAATTTCAAAAATCCGCTCGATCATCGCGTTGATCTGCTCATCCTGTCCACCAATTATATTTTTTTGCATAATCTGTTTATTTTTTGACCCTAAGACAACGCCGCTTCACAACTCAAAAATAAAGAGTAATTGCCTATATTTGCGCTCTCAAAAATGATACTACAAAAGTAATGGAAATCTTAATCAGGAATAAAGTAATTGAGGCAATTAAAACCCTTTACGGACAGGATGTTGACGAAAATCAGGTGCAGGTCCAGACCACAAGGAAGGAGTTCACCGGTGATAAAACGGTAGTGGTTTTTCCATTTTTAAGATTTTCAAAAAAGACGGCAGAACAGACTGCCGATGAAATAGGTAACTTTTTAGTTAATTCCATTGAGGTAATTTCGGAATTCAATATTGTCAAAGGATTTCTCAATCTTGTCATTGATAAAAGCTATTGGATCAATCAGTTTAATATCTCCGCCGCAGAAGAAAAATACGGATTTACAGCCTCAGATGAGCAATCCGAGGTGGTTATGATAGAATACTCCTCTCCTAATACTAATAAGCCGCTCCATTTGGGCCATATCCGGAATAATCTATTGGGTTATTCTGTCAGTGAAATCATGAAGGCTAACGGCAATAAAGTGGTGAAAACCAATATTGTAAATGACCGTGGAATTCACATCTGCAAATCGATGCTTGCCTGGAAAAAACTGGGAAATGGAGAAACACCCGAATCTTCCGGCAAAAAGGGGGATCATTTGGTGGGTGAATACTATGTAAAATTTGATCAGCTGTACAAAAAAGAGATTGCAGATCTGATTGACACCGGTTTGAGTGAAGAGGCAGCAAAGGAGCAGGCACCAATTA